>ERZ808024.140-NODE-140-length-61015-cov-41.566051_pt1 | contig 61015 bp, 70 predicted proteins | sample MGYA00380181_ERZ808024 | MGnify/ENA primary metagenome ERZ808024 (study PRJEB31490, sample SAMN06133413) | mouse gut metagenome | isolation source: Z2_1 | host: mice | place: China: Chengdu | collected 2015-05 ...
ATTCCGAGAATTCTGGTAATACTATCGATATTAATTTCAGGGAAAATGATTTGTTCCTGAATACCAAGGGTATAGTTACCCTTACCATCGAACTTAGTTTCAATACCTTTGAAGTCACGGATACGCGGCAAAGCCACACGAACCAATTTTTCCAGGAATTCGTACATTCTTTCACGACGCAGAGTTACCATAACTCCGATCGGCATTTTCTTACGCAACTTAAAGTTAGCGATATCTTTACGCGAAATAGTAGCTACGGCCTTCTGACCAGTGATAGCTGTCATTTCGTTGATTGCCACTTCGATAATCTTCTTATCAGCAACAGCCATACCTAAACCCTGATTGATAACAATCTTCTTAAGTACGGGTATCTGCATTGTAGAAGAATACTGGAATTGTGACTTCAATGCAGGAGCAATGCGCTCTGCATATTCTTTCTTAAGGCTTGCAGTATTACTCATTACTTAATCTCCTCTCCTGATTTTTTAGAATAACGCACTAAAGTTCCCTCAGAACTTACTTTTCTACCAACACGCGTTGCTTTACCAGTTTTTGGATCAACCGGATTCAAGTTTGAAATGTGGATAGGAGCTTCCTGCTTAACTATACCACCCTGCGGGTTCTTTGCATTTGGTTTTGTGCTTTTAGATACCATATTGATACCTTCAACTATTGCACGTCCTTCTTTAACAAGAACCTTCAATACACGACCAGTTTTACCTTTGTCTTCACCAGCATTTACGTAAACTGTATCGCCTTTTTTAATATGTAATTTACTCATTACTTAAATCTTTTACAAAATTAAAGTACCTCAGGCGCAAGTGACACAACTTTCATGTTTGTAGCACGAAGTTCTCTTGCTACAGGACCGAAAATACGACTACCTCTAATTTCACCTGCATTATTCAACAACACGCAAGCATTATCATCAAAACGTATATAAGAACCATCGGGACGACGGATCTCTTTCTTAGTACGTACGATCAAAGCTTTTGACACTGCACCCTTTTTAACATCACTTGAAGGGATGACGCTCTTTACAGAAACGACAATAACATCCCCCACTGAAGCGTAACGACGACCTGTACCACCCAAAACGCGGATACACAGGGCTTCTTTAGCTCCACTGTTGTCACATACTGTAAGTCTGGATTCTACTTGTATCATAATTACTTAGCTCTTTCAATTATTTCTACTAATCTCCATCTTTTAGTCTTGCTCAAAGGACGAGTTTCCATGATGCGTACAGTATCACCTACATTGCATTCATTCTTTTCATCGTGAGCATGGTACTTCTTCGTTTTGCTAACGAACTTACCATATATAGGGTGTTTTTCCTTGAACTTAGCAGCAACGGTAATGGTTTTTTCCATCTTATTGCTCAGCACAACCCCTGTTCTTTCTTTTCTTAAATTTCTTGCTTCCATCAAGCTGATCATTTATTGTTAAGTTCTCTTTGGCGTAACTCTGTTCTCATACGCGCAATCGTCCTGCGTAATTGTTTGATCTGCGCAGGATTTTCCAAAGGAGAAATAGAATGATTGATAACCATTTGGTTGTAATTAACCACTTCTGCTTCTACTCTTTCTACCAAATCATTAGTAGACATTTCTTTAATTTCTGCAATTTTCATAAACCTTACGCATTTTGATTTTGAATATCATAATCACGTCTCACGACAAACTTCGTAGTAATCGGAAGTTTCTGAGCTGCCAAACGCAAAGCTTCTTTCGCGATCTCGTAAGATACTCCTTCAGCTTCAATAATAATTCTACCTGGTGTAACCGGAGCCACGAATCCTTCGGGGCTACCCTTACCTTTACCCATACGTACATCAGCAGGTTTTCTAGTAATCGGTTTATCCGGGAAAATACGAATCCAAATCTGTCCCTGACGTTGCATATATCTTGTCACTGCAATACGAGCAGCTTCAATCTGTCGGCCTGTGATCCATTTAGTTTCTAAAGCCTTAATACCAAAAGATCCAAAAGCGAGCTGGTTGCCTCTCTGTGCATTACCTTTAGCGCGGCCCTTTTGTTGTCTTCTGAATTTTGTCTTTTTCGGTTGTAACATAGTTTCCTAAAATTCAAATTCGTTTAGCGATTATTTTTCTTTCTTTTGAAGTTCTTTCCGCCGCCGTTGTTTCCACCATTGTTTCCACGACCACTCTCTTTGCTTTGTGTAAAGTTGGGAGCTAATTCTCTCTTACCAAAAACTTCACCTCTACAGATCCAAACTTTAATACCGAGAAGACCCACTTTTGTCAATGCTTCTGCATGGCAATAGTCGATGTCTGCTCTGAAAGTGTGCAACGGAGTTCTTCCTTCCTTATACATTTCAGAACGGGCCATTTCAGCTCCATTCAAACGTCCTGAAATCTGAATTTTGATACCTTCCGCACCCATACGCATTGTATTTGCGATAGCCATTTTAATGGCACGGCGATAGGCAATTTTACCTTCTACCTGACGAGCGATGTTGTTAGCAACAATCACAGCATCCAGTTCCGGTCTTTTCACTTCAAAGATATTGATTTGAATATCTTTGTCGGTAACCTTTTTCAACTCTTCCTTCAACTTATCAACTTCCTGGCCACCTTTACCGATAATAATACCCGGACGAGCAGTGCAAACAGTAATAGTAACGAGCTTCAGCGTACGTTCAATTACGATTCTTGATACACTTGCTTTCGCAAGTCTTGCATTAAGATATTTACGGATCTTGCTATCTTCCAGCAAAGAGTCACCGTAATCATTTCCACCATACCAGTTAGAATCCCATCCTCTGATAATTCCTAAACGGTTGCTTATTGGATTAACTTTTTGTCCCATCTACCTTAATTTTGATCTTCGTTATTACTTTTAGAACCAACGAACAATGTTACGTGATTTGAACGTTTGCGAATTCTGTATCCTCTTCCCTGCGGAGCCGGTCTCATTCTTTTGAGTGTAGCACCACCATCAACAAAAATCTTCGTTACGAATAATTCGCCACTTTCAGCTTTACGTTCGTTTTTCTGCTCCCAGTTAGCAATTGCAGAGCGCAACAATTTTTCCACTCTTGCAGCTGCTTCTTTTGAAGAAAACTTCAAAACGCCAAGTGCTCTGTTCACTTCCATCCCACGAATCATGTCAGCCACGAGACGCATCTTACGAGGAGAAGTAGGAACATTTTGCAATTTAGCAAAATACATGGTTTTAAGGGCTTCTTTTCTCTTTTCAGCCGATATTTTTTTTCTTGCTCCCATTATATTTATTACTTTATTATTTCAGATAAATCCTGTTATTTTTTCTTGTTACCAGCGTGTCCTCTGAATGTACGAGTTGGAGCGAATTCACCCAACTTGTGACCTACCATATTTTCGGTAACATATACAGGAATAAATTTATTTCCGTTGTGAACTGCAACTGTATGGCCTACAAAATCAGGCGAAATCATTGAAGCTCTGGACCAAGTCTTAACGACAACTTTCTTGCCTGATTCATTCATAGCAAGCACTTTCTTTTCGAGTTTTACGTTAATATATGGACCTTTTTTTAATGAACGACTCATAGTTTACTCAATTAATCAGATTACTTTTTTCTTCTCTCAATAATGTACTTAGACGATTGTTTCTTCGGAGCTCTAGTCTTAAGTCCCTTAGCGTACAATCCCTTACGAGATCTTGGGTGACCTCCGGAAGCACGTCCTTCACCACCACCCATCGGGTGATCAACCGGGTTCATAACAACACCACGGTTGCGAGGACGACGGCCCTGCCAACGAGAGCGACCTGCCTTACCTGAGCTTTCCAATCCATGATCTGAGTTACCAACACTACCGATAGTAGCTTTACAAGTGCTAAGTATTTGTCTTACTTCACCTGAAGGCAATTTGATTACACAATACTTACCTTCTCTTGAAGTCAGCTGAGCGAAGTTACCTGCTGATCTAACCAGAGCAGCACCCTGACCCGGACGCAATTCAATGTTGTGAATTACTGTACCGACCGGGATATTCTGAAGCGGAAGCGCATTACCAATCTCAGGCGCAGCGTTCTCTCCCGACATCAAAGTCGCACCAACTTGCAATCCATTGGGAGCAATAATATATCTTTTTTCACCATCAGCATAAAATAACAATGCGATACGAGCCGAACGGTTCGGATCGTATTCGATCGTTTTTACAACTGCCGGAACACCGTCTTTATTTCTCTTGAAATCGACAATTCTGATCACTTTTCTATGACCGCCACCTAAGTAGCGCATTGTCATCTTACCTTCGTTGTTACGACCGCCAGATGATTTTTTACCATATACAAGCGACTTTTCTGGTACTGATGCAGTAATTTCCTCGAAAGTACCAATAATCTTATGTCTTTGCCCCGGTGTTGTGGGCTTAAATTTACGTACTGCCATTTTTATTAAATATTGCTATAAAAATCAATAGTATCTCCTTCTTTCAATGTCACGATGGCTTTCTTAAAAGCGTTCGTACGACCATTGATGATACCTGCTTTTGTATAACGGCTCTTATTTTTGCCAGCATACTTCACAGTATTCACATCAACTACCGTAACATTATAAAGGGCTTCAACTTCACTCTTAATTTCCAGTTTATTAGCTTCAGGACGTACAATAAAGCCGAAACGATTCAGCTTATCAGTTATTGCAGTCATTTTCTCTGTCACCAACGGTTTAATAATAATTCCCATTATTTAAGCCTCCTTTTTAGATTAAGATATTGTCAATAGCCTTCAAAGAGCTTTCAGTAAGCACAACAACCCCAGCATTCAATACTCTGTAAGTATTTAATCCTGAGATAGTCTGAACGTTAGCACCTTCGATGTTACGAGCTGACAAATATACATTTTTATTTGCTTCTGGTAAAACTACAAGCAGTTTTTTGTCAGAAACTTTAAGATTTTTTGTCATTTCAACGAAAACCTTAGTCTTCGGAGCCTCAAAGTTGAAGTCTTCTACCACTACGATTGCGTTGTCCTGAGCTTTATACGACAAAGCTGACTTACGAGCCAATGTCTTAACTTTTTTATTCAGCTTGAAGTAGTAGTCTCTTGGTTTAGGACCAAATACACGTCCACCACCTACGAGTACCGGTGAATTCATGTCACCACGACGAGCACCGCCGCCACCTTTCTGACGACCGATTTTACGAGTAGATCCGCTGATTTCGCTTCTCTCTTTTGACTTGTGAGTACCCTGACGCTGGTTAGCCATAAATTGCTTTACGTCCAGATAGATAGCGTGGTCATTGGGCTCAATTCCGAAGATAGATTCGTTTAACGTAACCTTTCTTCCAGTGTCTTCACCTTTAATGTTATATACGTTAACTTCCATTATTTTTCAATTAATACGATTGAACCTTTGCAACCCGGTACAGAACCCTTGATCAAAAGAAGATTGTGTTCCGCGATTACTTTTAATACCTGTAAGTTTTGAACAGTAACTCTGTCGCCACCCATTTGTCCGCCCATGCGCATTCCTTTGAACACTTTTGCAGGATACGAACAAGCACCGATAGAACCCGGTTTACGGGCACGGTTGTGCTGACCGTGAGTAGATTGACCTACACCACCAAAGCCATGTCTTTTAACTACACCCTGGAAGCCTTTACCTTTAGAAGTACCAACAACGTCTACATAGTCTGCGCCGTCGAACAGTTCTACTGTAACAGTATCACCCAGATTTAACTCGTTTTCAAATTCCTTGAACTCGGCCAAGTGTCTCTTCGGTGTTACTCCAGCCTTTTTGAAGTGACCCATCAACGGTTTAGTTGTATGTTTTTCCTTTTTGTCCTGGAAACCCAACTGAACGGCTGCATAGCCATCTTTCTCTACGGTCTTTACCTGAGTAACAACACAAGGACCTGCTTCGATAACAGTGCATGGTACATTCTTACCATCGGCACTGAAAACGGATGTCATTCCGATTTTTTTTCCTAATAATCCTGGCATTTCACTAATTTTTAAATACTACACTTTAATTTCTACTTCTACACCACTCGGCAACTCTAACTTCATCAGAGCATCTACAGTCTTAGCTGTTGAGCTATAGATATCGATCAGTCTCTTGAATGAAGAAAGTTCAAACTGCTCTCTTGATTTCTTGTTAACGAAAGTAGAGCGGTTTACTGTAAAGATACGCTTGTGCGTCGGAAGGGGAATCGGTCCGCTAACAATAGCACCGGTAGCCTTCACTGTTCTAACGATCTTCTCAGCTGATTTGTCAACCAAGTTGTGGTCGTAAGATTTCAGTTTAATTCTAATTTTCTGACTCATTAGTTCTTTTAATTAATAAATTTATAAATAAGATAAAGCGGCAGGCTAAGAGTCATTCGCTAGCCTGCTGCTTAAGATATTTTAGAGTAAATCAGCACGTCCTTTTACTTCTTCCAATACCGCTTTAGCGATAGAGCTAGAAACCTGAGCGTGATGAGAGTATACCATTGATGAAGTGGCACGACCAGAAGTGATAGTACGCAATGCGGTTACGTAACCGAACATTTCTGCCAACGGAACCATTGCTTTTACGATACGGGCTCCTGAACGGCTTGACTCCATACCTTCAACCTGGCCACGGCGTTTGTTCAAGTCACCGATAACGTCACCCATGTTTTCTTCCGGAGTAACGACTTCCAGCTTCATGATAGGCTCCATCAATACAGGACCTGCCTTAGCACAAGCATTCTTATATGCCTGGATAGCACAAATTTCGAAAGACAACTGGTCAGAGTCAACCGGGTGGAATGAACCATCGACCAAAGTCACTTTCAATGAATCCAGCGGATAGCCAGCCAGCACACCATTCTTCATTGCAGTCTGGAAACCTTTCTGAACTGAAGGAATGAATTCCTTAGGAATGTTACCACCCTTCACTTCATCAACGAACTGCAGACCACCTTGAGTAAAGTCTTCATCAACCGGGCCGATGTTCACAATAATATCAGCGAACTTACCACGACCACCAGATTGTTTCTTATAAACCTCACGCAAGTTAACTGTCTTAGTGATAGCCTCTTTGTAGTTAACCTGAGGTTTACCCTGGTTACATTCTACTTTGAATTCACGTTTCAGACGGTCGATAATGATATCCAAGTGAAGCTCACCCATACCGGAAATAACTGTCTGACCTGTCTGTTCGTCAGTTTTCACTGTGAATGTCGGGTCTTCTTCAGCCAGTTTAGCCAAACCGTTAGACAGTTTGTCCATATCCTTCTGAGTTTTCGGTTCCACAGCAATACCGATTACCGGTTCCGGGAAGTCCATTGACTCAAGAACGATCGGAGCTGTTTCGTCACACAGTGTATCACCAGTGTGAATATCCTTGAAACCTACACCGGCACCAATATCACCGGCACCAATCACTTCTACCGGATTCTGTTTGTTTGAGTGCATCTGGAACAGACGAGAAACACGTTCTTTCTTACCTGAACGAGAGTTGTAGATATAAGAACCGGCTTCAATCTTACCAGAGTATACACGGAAGAAAGTCAAACGTCCTACATACGGGTCAGTAGCGATCTTAAATGCCAAAGCTGAAGTTTTATCGTCTTCGCTCGGTTTACGATCTTCTTCGGCACCGGTATCAGGGTTTGTACCAACTACGTTTTCAGCATCCAACGGAGAAGGCAAGAAAGCACAAACATAGTCAAGCAAAGTCTGTACGCCCTTATTCTTGAATGAAGAACCGCACAACATCGGAACTACAGCCATCTGAACAGTTGCATTGCGAAGAGCTCTCAATACTTCTTCTTCTGTAATAGTAGAAGGATCATCAAAGTATTTTTCCATCAACGCATCATCAAATTCAGCTACTTTTTCAAGCATTTTATCTCTCCATTCGTTGGCTTCGTCAACGAGATTAGCAGGAATTTCTTCTATGGTATAGTCAGCACCCATTGTTTCATCGTGCCAGTAGATAGCTTTCATTTTGATCAGATCAACCAATCCTTTGAAGTTTTCTTCTGCACCGATAGGAATAACAACCGGACACGGATTTGCACCCAAAACAGCCTTCATCTGGCGAACAACTTCAAAGAAGTCAGCACCCGAACGGTCCATTTTGTTAACGTAAGCGATACGCGGTACGTTATATTTGTCAGCCTGACGCCATACAGTTTCCGACTGAGGTTCTACACCACCTACAGCACAGTAAGCAGCAACAGCACCATCAAGGATACGAAGTGAACGTTCTACCTCAGCAGTAAAGTCCACGTGTCCCGGAGTGTCAATCAGGTTGATTTTATAAGTATCACCAGCATACTTCCAACGAGTAGTTGTAGCGGCAGAAGTGATAGTAATACCACGTTCCTGCTCTTGCTCCATCCAGTCCATTGTTGCAGCACCATCGTGTACCTCTCCGATTTTGTGAGTCAATCCGGTGTAGAACAGGATACGTTCAGAAGTTGTTGTCTTTCCGGCATCGATGTGAGCCATGATACCGATATTACGAGTCAAATGTAAATCATTCTTTGCCATTTTCTTTTTCCTTTACTTTAAGTTTTTAATCAAATAGGTATTTCTTATAGTAATTAGAATCTGAAATGAGCAAATGCACGGTTAGCTTCAGCCATTCTGTGCATATCTTCTTTACGTTTGAAAGCACCGCCTTGTTCATTGAATGCATCCATGATTTCAGCAGCCAATTTATCAGCCATAGATTTACCGCCTCTCTTGCGAGCGAACAGAATCAGGTTCTTCATTGAGATTGATTCTTTACGATCCGGGCGAATTTCGGTAGGAACCTGGAAAGTTGCACCACCCACACGGCGTGATTTTACTTCAACTTGAGGAGTTACGTTATCTAACGCTTTCTTCCAGATTTCAAGAGCAGTTTTTTCTTCGTTAGGAAGTTTTGCTTTTACTGTTTCCAGTGCAGCGTAAAAGATTTCATAAGAAGTGTTCTTCTTTCCATCATACATCAGATGGTTTACAAATTTAGAAACCTTCTGGTCATTGAACACGGGATCCGGAAGGATAACGCGTTTTTTTGGTTTTGCTTTTCTCATTTGTTCGAAAAATAATGTTTTTGTTCTTGGTTGTCTATTTCTTGACGTCTTCAACTCCCCCTCCGGGGAATTTACTCAACCTTTATAGCTTATTCCAACAAACTAAAACGAAAGTTATTACTTTTAATTAAAATAAATCGAATTCGGAATCACTCCGGATTATTTCTTCTTAGCCGGTGCTGCTTGTCCCGGTTTCGGACGCTTAGCTCCGTATTTAGAACGTCTCTGAGTACGTCCGGCTACACCTGCTGTATCAAGAGTACCGCGAACGATGTGGTAACGTACACCCGGAAGGTCTTTCACACGACCACCGCGAACCAGTACGATTGAGTGCTCCTGCAAGTTGTGTCCTTCTCCCGGAATGTAAGAGTTCACCTCTTTCTGGTTAGTCAAACGCACACGAGCTACTTTACGCATTGCAGAGTTCGGCTTTTTCGGAGTAGTAGTATATACTCTCACGCAAACGCCACGTCTTTGAGGACAAGAATCCAAGGCCGGAGATTTACTTTTCTCGACCAGCACTTCGCGTCCTTTTCTTACTAATTGCTGAATTGTAGGCATTTTAAATTGTTTTTTAATTTATATTATTGTTATATTAATTTCGTAACTATACATTTTGGGCTGCAAAAATACGAATAATATTTGAATAATCAATGCACTACATCTTTTTTTTAATTTTTAAGAGCTTATTTCCGGAAAATCATTTCATCAGAAAGATTTTTAGGTGTAGCCATCCGTACATTAAGGCTACACCCTCCCTCTCGAATGGCTACACCCATCGCACCGGATGGCTACACCCTTTTTATTTTCAGGCTTCTCCTTTTATATCTAATATGGGAGGAGTATCCACTCCGTCTTCCTGCAATCGGATAGGACCGAATGCACGTTCATATTTAGCTATATTTTCTTCAAGCGCCCTTTGCAAACGTTTGGCATGTTCGGGAGCAAGAATCACACGCGACTGTACTCCTGCTTTTGGCAACCCGGGCAATACACGCACAAAGTCGAGTACAAACTCCGAACTTGAATGTGTAATGATAGCCAGATTCGCATAGGTTCCTTGAGCCACTTCCTCTTTTAATTCTATTTGTAATTGATTATCGGGATTTTGATTTTCCATATCTTTTATTATTGATTGATTCTAATTCTTCTGCTACAAAGATACAGATTATGTTTTATAGTAAAGACAAATGCCTTGCACTCTTTTCCATAGAATGCAAGGCATACGAAAACAATTTTTTATTTGAATCCAAAGCATTTTTTAATCAATATCTGAAAAAAGCAGATATTTGAAGAAAAAAACAGGAAGGGATTTTAAATTATCTCAGGCTATATTAAAAGCAGTAATCAACAATAAGCAGCGAACGATAAACTTAATACATTAATTAGTGCATTCCAATTTACCGTTCACCGTTCATTATCTACCGCTCACTATCAAGAGTTAGGTGTCAATTTTTCTTTCACCTCAGTCGCTTTATCAGCTACTTTTCCGGCTACTTTGGCACCAGCCTTCACGGCTTTGTCTTTTGCTTCGACTACTGCCAGTTCGGCATCAGCCTCTATTTCATGAAGAGCATTGAACACATCATTTTTCAGTTTTTTAGCTTTCGCCGTGCGCGAAAAATGATAAACCAGCGCACCGATGGCAGAACCGATTCCAAGTCCTACCAGGAATTTTGCATTTCCACTTCCCATAAACTATTAATTTTTATATAACCACAATAAACGATACTGTCTCATTGCGAGAAATACTCCCCTCACCGGGAGCGGCTGAAGAAGGAGGCTATCCAGAGAAATAAGATCGCGCCGACAACCGAAGTAATCAGACTACCAATAATTCCGGTTGCTGCCAGTCCCAGAAGGGCAAACACCCAACCGCCCAGCACACCGCCTATAATCCCTAATAAGAGATTGACCAAAAGGCCGAATCCTCCTCCACGCATTATCTTACCGGCAAAATAACCGGCAAGGATACCTATCAAAATGTACCAGATAAAATTCATAATGCTTGATTTATATTGTTTTGATATAGGAACGCTGCAGGCACAGGAATGTTCGGTAAATAAAGAGGGAATTAACGACTATTGATAAACCGGACGCTGAAAACAGTAAAATCTGATCTGTTTTTCGAATAGACACATTGTAACACTTGGTAAAAGAGATTATCTTTGTCCAAAAGAAAATCTTAAGACCTATGAAAAATATTAATTACAGTATAAAAAAGCAATTTAAAATATCGGACGAAGGAATCTGTTTGTTGCCCATGCTCCTTAGAGCGCTCTGTCGGCTTACTAAAAAACAGCTGTTACTACTGGAAGAAATCTATTCCAATTACCCCTCGTCCACAGAAGGGGAAATCATCACACAATCTCACCGGACGGTGAATGCAAAAAGAATCCCGACTTCTTTTTCGTATGAAGGAGGCATCACACTCGACACGGAAACATTACACTATAGCAGCCCAAGTGAGAAGTTTGCAACAACTTGGAAAAATATATTATTTCACACCATTTCTATCAGAATAATTATCGGACTCCATAAAAGTAATATGGAACCGTCCGAGTGGAGAGAAATCATTCACCAGAACACATATCAGAAATTTCACCGCAAACATAGAAGACGATTGCCATTATCATTCCGTGAACGGTATACACAATACAAAAACAAGGTTTCCGACGCATTCAACCAAGACGCTCCAAAGTAAACCGGCTTCTATCGGGGGGAACACATTACCCAACCTGAACAAAGTAAAGGCAATAGAATGAATTTAATAATAATGACAGCAGCACAGATTGTACATTGTTCACATTAACACATTTAAATCAATTATATCATGGAATTAAAAAAGAAAGAGAATATAGGTTGGATTGACCTGTTAAGGGTACTCGCCTGTTTCTTTGTTGTTTTCTCGCATAGTTGCGATGCATTTATCGGCCAATTTGATGCCAATCGGGAATCGTTCTTAACAGGAGTGTTTTGGGGAAGCCTGATGCGCCCGTGTGTTCCCATTTTTGTTATGATGACTGGGGTATTGCTATTACCCGTACAAACCGACATGGCAGCGTTCTATAAGAAAAGGATAGGACGCCTGATCCCTCCAATGATTTTCTGGTCACTGGTCTTGCCTGTTTTGTATTTCATATATCTGAACTATATCAATCCCGATACTCAAAATCCACTGATCTCGATGCCAGATCACAGTCTTGAAGCTTTATGGTTCAAACTATATACATTTATATTTAATTTCAATTTTGACACAGTCCCGTTGTGGTATCTTTATATGTTGATTGGGTTATATTTGATAATGCCTATTATCAGCGGTTGGTTGGAAAAAGTTTCAAAGAAGGAACTAAAATTATTCTTAGGCATTTGGGGAATCAGCCTGATTGCTCCGTATGTAAAAATATTCGCTCCAGCACTAGGCTATCAGGGCAATTACGGGAATATGGGTCTATGGGGAGTATGTGACTGGAATGACTATGGTACCTTTTATTATTTCTCCGGTTTTATCGGATATCTTCTGCTAGCTTATTATCTCACAAAATATCCACTGAAATGGAGTTGGAAGAAACTATTGAGTATTACCATCCCAATGTTTCTGACAGGATACCTGATCACATCTTATGGGTACGTCATCACACAAAATTACTTCCCAGGAAATTATGCTTATCTGGAAATTGTATGGTACTTTGCAGGTATCAACGTATTTATGATGACCTTCCCGGTTTTTGTAATCGTACAGAAGATAAAAGTACCTTCAAACCACAGGTTATCACACATGGCATCACTCGCATTCGGCATTTATCTGAGCCATTATGTATTTGTATTCATTGCTTACGATTTACTGGATACAGAGTTGCTGCCGTATACTGTACGAATTATTTGTATGGCCTGTATTGTATTCCTGACATGTTACGCCATCGTTTGGCTAATGTCAAAAAGCAAATTGACCAATCGCTTCATCCGGTAACGTAACATAAACTAAAAAAAGAGCAATCACCTTTACGGCAATTGCTCTTTTTCAGCTATAGTCAATTGAATTGTATTATTCTACTTCATTATAGTCAAGCACTGTCTTCTTATTAGCCAGAATACGATCGTATTCTTCTTTAGAACCTACAATGATCTTGTCAAACTCGCGAAGACCTGTACCGGCCGGAATCAAATGACCGCAAATTACATTCTCCTTCATACCTTCCAACTTATCTATCTTACCATTGATAGCAGCCTCATTCAGTACCTTAGTTGTCTCCTGGAAAGAAGCGGCAGACATGAAGCTTGAAGTTTGCAATGCGGCACGAGTAATACCCTGAAGAATCTGGGTAGAAGTTGCAGCAACAGCATCACGCACCTCAACCGGTTTAAGGTCACGGCGTTTCAGCATACTGTTTTCGTCACGCAACTTGCGGGCTGTGACAATCTGACCGGCTTTCAGGTTTTCAGAATCTCCGGCATCTACAACCACTTTCTTACCCCAAATGCGGTCGTTCTCTTCCATGAACTCGAGTTTGTCCACTACCTGCTGTTCAAGGAAGCGTGTATCACCCGGTTCGTCGATAGTCACTTTACGCATCATCTGGCGAACAATGATCTCAAAATGCTTATCATTGATCTTCACACCCTGTAAACGATATACGTCCTGAACTTCATTCACGATGTATTCCTGTACAGCCGTAGGACCTTTAATAGCCAAAATATCAGCCGGAGTCGTAGCACCATCGGACAATGGAGTACCTGCACGAACGTAGTCATTCTCCTGTACCAGAATCTGCTTAGACAGCGGAACAAGGTATTTCTTCACTTCACCGGTCTTAGATGTAACGATGATTTCGCGATTACCGCGTTTCACTTTACCCATAGTAACCTCTCCATCGATTTCGGATACGACGGCAGGATTCGACGGGTTACGTGCTTCAAACAACTCAGTAACACGGGGAAGACCACCGGTAATATCACCAGCCTTACCCACAGCACGCGGAATCTTAACGATTACCTCACCTGCTTTCACCTTTTGGCCGTTTTCGATCACTACGTGTCCACCTACAGGTAAATTATATGTACGGATAAGATCACCGTCTTCGGTCAGGATGTGAGCCGAAGGTACTTTAGTCTTATCTTTAGACTCAATAATAATAATTTCTCGAAGTCCGGTCGCTTCATCCGATTCAATCTTATAAGTAACATTTTCAATGACACCCTCAAACTCAATCTTACCGGTAGCTTCGGTTATGATAACAGCGTTGAATGGATCCCATTTCGCAATCAGTTTACCTTTTTCTACCACTTCACCATCGGCTACATAAAGTGTAGAACCGTAAGGAACGTTATGGGTAGAAAGTACAATGCCTGTATTGACATCAATGAAACGAACCTCAGCCAAACGACCTACTACCACTTTGGCAGCCTCACCAGTTTCGTCCACAATATCTACCGTACGGAGTTCTTCAAATTCCAAACGGGCATTATTTTTAGCAACAATACTTGCATTGGCCGCAATGTTGGCAGCCGTACCACCAGCATGGAATGTACGCAATGTCAACTGTGTACCCGGTTCACCGATAGACTGGGCAGCGATTACACCGACAGCCTCACCTTTCTGAACCATATGGTTCGTAGCCAGGTTACGACCGTAACACTTCGCACAAACACCCTTCTTCGATTCGCAAGTCAATACCGAACGAATCTCAACGCTTTCAATCGGAGATTCCTGAATCTTCTTGGCGATATCTTCTGTAATTTCTTCACCACCGGCAACCAGTAATTCACCGGTCTGAGGATGAATAATATCGTGTACGGATACACGTCCGAGGATACGTTCGTACAGAGTAGCAATAACTTCGTCATTGTTCTTGAGGTCAGTACAAACCAGTCCGCGAAGCGTACCGCAGTCTTCTTCATTAATAATCACATCATGCGAAACGTCAACCAGACGACGAGTCAAGTATCCCGCATCGGCAGTCTTCAAAGCGGTATCCGCCAAACCTTTACGGGCACCGTGAGTAGAGATAAAGTACTCCAACACAGAAAGTCCCTCTTTAAAGTTAGACAAGATAGGATTCTCGATGATCTGACCACCTTCAGCACCTGCCTTCTGCGGTTTTGCCATCAAACCACGCATACCGGAGAGCTGACGGATCTGCTCTTTAGAACCACGGGCACCGGAATCAAGCATCATGTACACAGAGTTGAAACCCTGATCATCTGAAGAAATAGTCTTCATCAAGATATTAGACAATTCTGAGTTTACATGTGTCCAGATATCAATTACCTGGTTATAACGTTCATTATTGGTGATGAAACCCATATTATAGTTACTGATCACCTGCTCTACCTCTTCATAACCTCTCTGAACGAGTGTCTCTTTCTCTTTCGGGATAATGATATCACCCAAGTTGAATGACAGACCACCCTGAAAGGCCATCTTGTAGCCTAAATTTTTAATTCCATCAAGGAAGTCAGCAGTCCGAGCAACACCACAAGCTTTGATTACAGCACTAATAATGTCACGCAATGATTTCTTTGAAATAATAGTATTGATGTATCCGACTTCAGGCGGAACAATTTCGTTCACAATTACACGACCTACTGAAGTCTCACGCATTACATCAACGATATTTCCATTTTCGTCAAGGTCTTTTACGATAACCTTCACCGGAGCGTGAATATCTACTTTACCTTCATTGTAAGCTATCAACGCTTCTTCGGGTCCATAGAATGTGAGTCCCTCACCTTTGGCGCCTTTACGGAGTTTGGTGATATAGTACAAACCAAGCACCATATCCTGTGAAGGAACGGTAATAGGAGCACCATTTGCAGGATTCAGAATATTGTGAGAAGCCAGCATCAACATTTGTGCTTCAAGTACTGCCTCATTGCTCAAAGGCAAGTGAACAGCCATCTGGTCACCATCAAAGTCGGCATTGAACGCTGTACATGCCAACGGATGCAATTGGATAGCTTTACCTTCGATCATCTTAGGCTGGAAAGCCTGAATACCCAAACGGTGAAGTGTCGGAGCACGGTTCAACAATACTGGATGACCTTTCATTACGTGTTCAAGAATATCCCAGATCACCGGTTCCTTACGGTCCACGATCTTCTTAGCAGACTTCACGGTCTTTACGATACCTCGCTCGATCAACTTACGGATAATGAACGGCTTGTACAGTTCGGCAGCCATCAGTTTAGGAATACCACATTCATGCATTCTCAACTCCGGGCCAACAACAATTACCGAACGGGCCGAATAGTCAACACGCTTACCCAACAAGTTTTGACGAAAACGTCCTTGCTTACCTTTCAGGCTGTCAGACAAAGACTTCAACGGGCGGTTGGCATCAGTCTTAACTGCACTGGATTTACGTGAATTATCAAACAGTGAATCGACAGATTCCTGAAGCATACGTTTCTCATTACGGAGAATCACCTCGGGGGCCTTAATCTCAATCAATCGTTTCAAACGATTGTTACGGATAATCACACGACGATAAAGATCGTTCAAATCGGATGTAGCGAAACGCCCTCCATCCAACGGAACCAACGGACGAAGTTCGGGCGGAATTACCGGTACAATACGTACAATCATCCATTCAGGTTTATTACGCCCACGTGATGCACGGAATGATTCTACCACCTGAAGACGCTTCAAAGCCTCATTCTTACGCTGTTGCGAAGCATCGTTTCCGGCACGGTGACGCAACTCATACGATAATGCATCAAGATCGAGACGGGCAAGCAGATCATAGATCGCTTCGGCTCCCATTTTAGCAATAAACTTGTTGGGGTCTGTATCTTCCAGATACTGATTATCTTTAGGAAGAGTATCAAGAATATCCAAGTATTCTTCTTCTGACAACAGATCAAATTCGGCGATACCGTCTTCAGCTTTCACACCCGGCTGAATGACAACATAGCGTTCGTAGTAAATGATAGAATCGAGTTTCTTGGTGGGGAGTCCCAACAAATAACCGATCTTATTAGGCAGCGAACGGAAATACCAGATGTGAGCTACAGGCACGACAAGCTGGATATGTCCCATACGTTCGCGACGTACTTTCTTTTCAGTAACTTCTACACCACAACGGTCGCAGACAATACCTTTATAACGGATGCGTTTATATTTACCGCAATGGCATTCGTAGTCTTTGATCGGGCCGAAGATACGCTCGCAGAACAAACCGTCACGCTCAGGTTTGTATGTACGATAGTTGATGGTTTCAGGCTTTAATACTTCACCACTCGAATTCTCAAGGATTTCTTCCGGAGAAGCCAAACCGATAGAGATTTTCGAGAAATTGCTCTTGATCTTATTTTCTTTTCTAAAAGCCATACTTTTATAATTATATAATATGCTAATTAACTAAATAATGTGCCGATTGGCTGATGCCAATGTGCCAATAAGAAAATATGCTAATTATGAAATGCCACAGCCAATGTACCTTGATCGATACATTGGCATATTGGCACATTAGTTCATTATTCCAAATTGATGCTCAGGCCCAATCCTCTTAATTCGTGCAACAACACGTTCAGAGATTCCGGAATACCCGGCTGTGGCATGGGTTCGCCCTTTACAATGGCTTCGTAAGCCTTAGAACGTCCAACAACGTCGTCCGACTTGATTGTCAGGATCTCCTGGAGAATATGCGATGCACCGAAACCTTCGAGTGCCCAAACCTCCATCTCTCCGAAACGCTGACCACCAAACTGAGCTTTACCACCAAGAGGTTGCTGAGTAATCAATGAGTATGGTCCGATAGAACGTGCGTGCATCTTGTCTTCAACCATGTGACCGAGTTTCAACATATAGGTAACACCTACGGTTGCTGGTTGGTCAAAGCGTTCGCCTGTACCACCATCACAAAGATAAGTTTTGCAATAGCGTGGTAGACCGGCTTTGTCTGTCCACTCGTTCAAGTCATCCAAAGTTGCACCGTCAAAAATCGGCGTAGCGAACTTCACACCCAAATTCTTTCCGGCACGTCCGAGAACAGCCTCAAAAATCTGACCGATATTCATACGAGAAGGCACACCCAACGGGTTCAATACAATGTCTACCGGAGTTCCATCTTCAAGGAACGGCATGTCTTCTTGACGAACAACACGTGACACAATACCTTTATTACCGTGACGTCCGGCCATCTTATCACCTACACCAATCTTACGTTTTTTAGCAATATATACTTTCGCCATCTGAATGATACCTGCAGGCAGTTCATCACCAATTGTGATAGCGAACTTTTTACGCTTCAGTTCAGCATCAAGTTCTTTGTACTTCTTGATAAAGTTCAGGATCAAGTCACGAATCATACCATTCGCATGATCATCATTGGTCCAGTCGCTCAGCTGAATCGCAGTGAAATCAAGTGAATCGAAGTCAGAAGCACTAAACTTAGAGCCTTTAGCTATGACTTCAGCTCCCAAGTAGTCTTTCACGCCCTGAGATACCTTTCCTTCTGTCAATACCATCAATTTCTTTACCAAGATACGTTTCAAGTCAGCTACCTTAGACTCAAATTCATCGTCAATTTTCGGAAGCAACGCCTTATCAGCCAACTTAGAACTACGATTCTTGATGACACGTGAGAACAGTTTCTTATCAATAATTACCCCCTTCAGAGAAGGAGATGCTTTCAAAGAAGCATCTTTCACATCACCGGCTTTATCACCAAAGATAGCACGAAGCAATTTTTCTTCCGGAGAAGGATCAGATTCACCTTTCGGTGTAATCTTACCAATCAATATATCACCCGGCTGAATACGTGCACCGACACGTACGATACCATTCTCGTCCAAATCCTTAGTGGCTTCCTCACTCACGTTAGGAATATCAGAAGTCAACTCTTCCATTCCTCGCTTGGTTTCACGAACTTCGAGTGAATACTCTTCTACGTGTACTGAAGTCAGCAAGTCTTCACGAACCACACGTTCATTCAACACGATAGCATCCTCGTAATTATAACCTTTCCAAGGCATGTAAGCAACCAACAGATTCTTACCCAAAGCGAGTTCTCCATTTTCAGTAGAATAACCTTCTGTCAGAATCTGACCTTTCGTCACACGATCACCTTTATTGCAAGTTGGCCGAAGGTCGATTGTCATATTCTGGTTCGTTTTACGGAACTTCGGTATTCTATATTCTTTTAATGCCGGCTCAAAACTTACAAACTCTTCATCTTCTGTACGATCGTATAGAATACGAATAGTAGTAGCATCTACAAAATCAATCACTCCATCACCTTCGGCAGCAATCTGAGTACGTGAATCACGTACCAGCTGGCGTTCAATACCTGTACCTACGATTGGAGCTTCGCTTCTCAGCAAAGGAACAGCCTGACGCATCATGTTCGATCCCATCAACGCACGGTTAGCGTCATCATGTTCAAGGAAGGGAATCAAAGATGCAGCGATAGAAGCAATCTGTTGAGGAGCAACGTCCATCAACTCTACTTCCGAAGGTTCTACAACCGGATAATCGGCATCCTGACGAGACTTAACCTTATTACGGATAAATGTACCGTCATCATTCAACGGAGCATTACCCTGTGCTATGATCTTAGCTTCTTCTTCTTCAGCCGTCAGGTAAACGAGTCCGTTCTCAGACAGATCTACCTTTCCGTTATCTACCTTACGGTAAGGAGTTTCAATAAAGCCGAGATCATTGATCTTGGCAAACACACAAAGTGACGAAATCAAACCGATATTCGGACCTTCCGGTGTTTCAATCGGACAAAGGCGTCCGTAGTGTGTATAGTGAACGTCACGAACCTCAAATCCGGCACGTTCACGAGACAAACCACCAGGACCAAGAGCAGACATACGACGTTTGTGAGTGATTTCAGCCAACGGGTTTGTCTGGTCCATAAACTGTGACAATGCGTTAGTTCCGAAGAATGAATTGATCACAGAAGAAATAGTCTTCGCATTGATCAGGTCAATCGGAGTAAACACCTCATTGTCACGAACGTTCATTCGTTCGCGGATGGTACGTGACATACGTGCCAAACCGACAGCGAACTGATTGGACAACTGTTCGCCTACAGTACGTACGCGACGGTTGCTCAAGTGGTCGATATCATCTACATCTGCTTTTGAGTTAATCAGCTCAATCAGATATTTGATGATCTCGATAATATCTTCTTTAGTGAGGACACGCACGTCCATGTCTGTCGTCAGGTTCAATTTCTTATTGATTCTATAACGACCTACATCACCAAGGTCATACCGTTTTTCAGAGAAGAACAGGTTATTAATAACTTCACGGGCACTGGCATCATCGGCAGGGTCTGCATTACGCAACTGACGGTAGATATAAAGCACAGCCTCCTTTTCCGAGTTACTCGGGTCCTTCTGAAGGGTATTATATATAATAGAGTAGTCGGACTGGTTCGGTTCTTCCTTGTGAATAAGGATGTTTTGAACGCCCGAGTCAATTATTTCATCTATATGTTCCGGTTCGATTACTGTTTCACGGTCGATAATGACTTCATTACGTTCAATAGAAACAACTTCACCGGTATCTTCATCAACGAAATCTTCAATCCAGGTTTTCAAGACACGCGCAGCCAGTTTACGACCTACTACCTTCTTGAGATTGGTCTTATTAACCTTCACATCTTCAGCCAGGTTAAAAATCTCAAGAATGTCCTTGTCGTTCTCAAAGCCGATAGCTCTTAACAGCGTAGTAACAGGCAATTTCTTCTTACGATCAATATAAGCGTACATTACGTTGTTAATATCGGTAGCAAACTCAATCCATGATCCCTTAAACGGGATGATACGGGCTGAGTACAACTTTGTACCATTAGCATGTACACTCTGACCGAAGAATACGCCCGGAGAACGGTGAAGCTGCGACACAACTACACGCTCAGCACCATTGATGACAAAAGTTGCCTTGTCAGTCATGTAAGGTATAGGACCAAGGAACACATCTTGAATCACTGTATCGAAATCCTCATGATCGGGGTCTGTACAGTAAAGCTTGAGTTTCGCTTTCAATGGAACACTATATGTGAGCCCACGCTCTATACAATCATCAATGGTATAGCGCGGCGGATCAATATAATAGTCCAGAAACTCAAGAACAAAATTGTTTCTTGTGTCGGCAATTGGGAAGTTTTCGGCAAATACTTTATACAATCCCTCTTTTTTACGCTTCTCAGGTGGGGTATCTAGTTGTAGAAAGTCTTGGAATGACTTCAATTGTACTTCCAGGAAATCCGGATATTCAAGCGGATTCTTAGTCGAAGCAAAATTAACTCTTTGATTTACAGTATTTGAAGACATCTGTCAATGAATTTGGAGAACTTAATTTTAAATATATACACAAAAAGGTTAAGAATCCTCTTGTGAAGGATTCTTAACCGAATTACCTGATAACCAGGCTAATGTTATTTAAGTTCAACTTCAGCTCCAGCTTCTTCCAATGTTTTCTTCAATGATTCTGCTTCGTCTTTAGCCAAACCTTCTTTTACTACACTAGGAGCACCGTCTACCATGTCCTTAGCTTCTTTCAAGCCAAGACCACAAGCTTCTTTAACGGCCTTAACAACCTGAAGTTTAGCTGCACCAGCGCTCTTCAATACTACGTCGAAAGAAGATTTTTCTTCTGCGGCAGCAGCACCAGCTGCAGGACCAGCAGCAACAGCTACAGCTGCAGCAGCAGGTTCAATACCATATTCTTCTTTAAGGATAGTTGCAAGTTCATTAACTTCTTTTACTGTCAAGTTAACTAATTGTTCTGCAAAAGCTTTCAAATCTGCCATTTTTTGTATGATTTTAATGTTTAATTTACTAAATAAAATGTGTTATAATTATCTTTCACCAAGAGTTTTGAGAACTCCGTGAAGGGTGTTGCCACCTGATTGAAGAGCAGAAATAACATTCTTGGCCGGTGATTGCAACAGGGCAACGATATCGGCAATAACTTCATTTTTACTCTTAATAGCTACGAGAGCATCCAACTGGTCAGCACCAACATAGAAGCTTTCTTCTGCGTATGCGGCTTTCAGTCCCGGAATACCATCTTTAGATTTATCCTTGATCAGTTTAGCAGGTGCGTTTGCAACATTGCAAAACATCACAGCTGTTGTACCTTTCAAAGAATCGTAAAGAGGAGAGAAATCACCTTCAATGCTTTCAAGTGCTTTATGAAGCAATGTATTCTTGACTACCATCAATTTGATGTCAGCCTTGAAACAAGCTCTTCTCAATTCACTTGTTGCAGCAGCATTCATAGCTGTTGTATCTACCAAATAGAAGTGACCATATTCCTGTACTGTAGCAGCAATCTGCTCAATAATCGTATTTTTATCTTCCTTTCTCATTGTTACTCTGTTTTATTAGATTTCCTCTACTGATTTCGGGTCAATTTTGATACCCGCACTCATTGTACTAGAAAGATAAATACTCTTAATATATGTACCCTTGGCTGCAGTCGGTTTCAACTTATTCAATGTAGAGATGAATTCTTTCGCGTTGTCGCGAATCTGCTCTGCAGTGAATGAAACCTTACCAATTGAAGTATGAACAATACCGCTCTTATCAACTTTGAAGTCAATCTTGCCTTGTTTTACTTCTCTTACAGCTTTAGCAACATCCATAGTTACGGTACCACTCTTCGGGTTCGGCATCAATCCACGAGGACCGAGTACACGACCGAGTGCACCAATTTTACCCATGATAGATGGCATAGTGATAATCACATCAATATCAGTCCATCCACCTTTGATCTTTTCAATATATTCGTCAAGACCAACATAGTCAGCACCAGCTTCTTTTGCAGCAGCTTCAGCATCCGGTGTACAAAGTACCAATACACGTACTTGCTTTCCAGTACCGTGAGGAAGTGAAACGACACCTCTCACCATTTGGTTTGCTTTACGTGGATCAACACCTAAACGTACATCAATATCTAATGAAGCATCAAACTTAGTAAAAGTGATTTCCTTTACCAAAGATGCAGCTTCTTTCAGTGAGTATGCTTTCCCTGCTTCAATTTTTCCTGCAGCTAACTTTTGATTTTTTGTCAGTTTACCCATTACAATTGAAGTTTATTAATTATTAACCGGGAACTCCCCTTTTACAGCGATACCCATACTTCTAGCTGTACCTGCAACCATTCTCATGGCAGCTTCCACAGTAAAACAGTTCAAGTCAACCATTTTGTCCTGAGCAATCGTACGAACCTGTTCCCAAGTAATCTCGGCAACTTTCTTACGGTTAGGCTCAGCAGAACCACTCTTTACCTTAGCCACTTCAAGCAACTGAATGGCAACGGGAGGAGTCTTGATTACAAAATCGAAAGACTTATCTGCGTAGTAAGTAATGATAACAGGTAAAATCTTACCTGCTTTGTCTTGGGTTCTGGCGTTGAATTGCTTGCAAAACTCCATGATGTTGATTCCCTTAGAACCTAATGCAGGTCCAACGGGAGGTGATGGGTTTGCCGCGCCTCCTTTAATCTGTAATTTGATTAGTCCAGCAACTTCTTTAGCCATTTTTTTATTAATTTATATATAACATTAAACGAAGGACAACTACAGCGTAACAATTCTGCGTTATTCCTTTTCCACTTGCATAAAGCCTAATTCAAGCGGCGTCTTGCGCCCGAATATCTTTACCATGACCTTCAGTTTCTTTTTTTCACTATTAACTTCTTCAATGATGCCACTGAATCCGCTAAAAGGACCAAAAGTAACCTTTACAGTTTCGCCTACAATATACGGAACATTTAAGTCTTCACCCGTTTCTTGCAGTTCATCCACTGTACCAAGTATACGATTCACTTCCGACTGTCTGAGGGGAACCGGTTTATCGGAACCTCCCAAGAAACCTATCACATTAGGAGTATTTCTCAGATGGTGAGAAACCTCACCAACCAAAGCAGCCTCCACCAAAACGTAACCAGGAAGATAACTTCTTTCTTTCACAATTTTCTTACCATTGCGAACCTGATATACCTTTTCGGTAGGAATCAATACCTGAGACACATATTCGCCAAGGTCGCTGTTTTTAATATCAGCTTCAAGATACTCTTTCACCTTAGCTTCTTTTCCGCTAATAGCACGCAAAACGTACCATTTCTTTTCAATCTCAGACATCGTAATTCCTCTCTTTTTAATGTGGATAAATTATTTTTTCCATAAAATTCTGGAAACAGAAGTCCATCGCGAACACTACCAATGCGATAAGCAGGGAAGCATATAAAACAACTACCGCACTGTTAGTTAGTTCTGAATACGTAGGCCACGACACTTTATGAACAAGTTCGTCGTAAGATTCTTTAATATAAGCTACTACTTTTTTCATTTCATAAATATTAGCACGGGAGGAGAGGCTCGAACTCCCGACACCCGGTTTTGGAGACCGGTGCTCTACCAACTGAGCTACTCCCGTTTGTACATAATCAGTCCCCGATATTACTACCGGGAACTGATTAATATTTGGTTTTAGTCGATAATTTCAGTAATCTGACCAGCACCTACTGTACGTCCACCTTCGCGGATAGCGAAACGAAGACCAATGTTCAGTGCAACCGGATAGATCAACTCTACAGTGATAGTTACGTTATCACCCGGCATTACCATTTCAGTTCCTTCCGGAAGAGTGATTTCACCTGTACAGTCCATAGTACGCAGATAGAACTGAGGACGATATTTGTTATGGAATGGAGTGTGACGACCACCTTCTTCTTTCTTCAGGATATAAACCTCTGCTTTGAATTTAGAGTGAGGTTTAATCTGACCCGGTTTACAAAGAACCATACCACGTTTGATTTCGTTCTTGTCAACACCACGAAGCAACAGACCTACGTTGTCACCAGCTTCACCCTGATCCAGAAGTTTGCGGAACATTTCAACACCTGTTACAACTGATTTCTTATCTTCACCCAAACCGAGGATTTCGATTTCATCACCTACATGGATAACACCAGTTTCGATACGACCTGTAGCTACAGTACCACGACCTGTGATAGAGAACACGTCTTCTACCGGCATCAAGAAAGGTTTATCAACATCGCGCGGAGGCAGTGGAATCCAAGTATCAACAGCTTCCATCAGTTCCATTACTTTGTCTTCCCATTTTTCTACGCCGTTCAATGCACCAAGAGCAGAACCCTGAATGATCGGAGTATTGTCACCGTCGAAATCATAGAATGAAAGCAATTCTCTCATTTCCATTTCAACAAGTTCCAACATCTCAGCATCTTCAACCATATCGCACTTGTTCATGAATACAACCAGCTTCGGAACGTTTACCTGACGAGCCAAAAGGATGTGCTCACGAGTCTGAGGCATCGGACCATCAGTAGCAGCAACTACAATGATAGCACCGTCCATCTGAGCAGCACCAGTAACCATGTTCTTTACGTAGTCAGCGTGACCCGGACAGTCAACGTGTGCGTAGTGACGGTTAGCAGTTTCATACTCAACGTGTGAAGTATTGATAGTAATACCTCTTTCTTTTTCTTCAGGAGCATTATCGATAGAATCGAAAGAACGAAGTTCAGAAAGACCTTTCTTTGCCAACACAGTAGTGATAGCAGCAGTCAAAGTGGTTTTACCGTGGTCAACGTGACCGATTGTACCAATGTTTACGTGCGGTTTGGTACGTTCAAATTTCTCTTTAGCCATAGCTTTACTTGTTATTTATTTGATTAATAATCAGCATTTACATCTTACAGAGCTGTTACCGGGATTTGAACCCGGGACCTCTTCCTTACCAAGGAAGTGCTCTACCACTGAGCTATAACAGCGAAAAAAAGAGAGCGGAAGACGGGGCTCAAACCCGCGACCCTCAGCTTGGAAGGCTAATGCTCTATCAACTGAGCTACTTCCGCATTTGCCAAAGTTTTCACTCTGTCTTCTTTGTGGGCAAAGATGGATTCGAACCACCGAAGGCGTAAGCCAGCAGATTTACAGTCTGCCCCATTTGGCCACTCTGGTATTTGCCCTTTTGCTTTCGAGAACTACTTCAACTCGCTCATTGAGTAGGTTTGTTTCTCAATTGCGGTGCAAAGATACGACTATTTTTGTAAACTCCAAGCGAAATCTATCATTTTTATTGCAGTAATTGCACATTCGTCGCCTTTGTTGCCCAGTTTGCCGCCTGCGCGTTCCTCTGCCTGCTCCATGGTGTTGGTCGTAATCAACCCGTAAATCACTGGAACATCGCCACTTGCGTTCAGCTGGGTGATGCCTTGCGTGGCACCCATGCAGACGTAGTCGAAATGTGGTGTATCGCCGCGGACCACGCAGCCGATGGCGATGACGGCATCCACTTCGCTGTATTCTATCAGCTGGTTGGCGCCGAAAGTCAGCTCGAAGCTGCCGGGGACGGTCTTTATCAGGATGTTCTCGTCTTTGGCACCGTGTTTTTTCAGGGTGTCGACTGCGCCTTTCAGCAGGGCGCCGGTGATATTGTAGTTCCATTCGGATACCACGATGCCGAATTTCATGCTTTCTGCGTTGGGCACTGAGTTGAAGTCGTAGTCCGAAAGGTTGTGATAAGCTGTAGCCATGATGAATTAAAAATTATGAATTGAAAATTGAGAGTTAAAAAATAAAATAGGAAATCGTAATAGGGGAGTGAAAAAAAGAGGCACGGACTACACGGCACTCACGGCTCTTCAGAGACTTCCGTGTATATCCGTATGATCCGTGCCCGTTTAAAGAATCTATATATGATTGATGGATAATCTATATATAAACAAGGTGTGAATTACTTCTTCAACAGTTTGGCCTGCTCGATGTACTTGTCGATGTCCATAGACTGGTATGAACGGAAATACTTTTCTTTGATGGCCGTGTATGCCTTGATAGCGTCATCGTACTTGCCTTGTTTCACCAGGATTTCTCCGGCTTGCTTCAGGTAGATGGGGCTCAGGGTGTTGTTGTCGGCTTCGTCGGCGGCTTTCAGCAACATGGAGGCTGCCTTGTCGAGCTGGCCGAGCTGGGCGTAACAGTTGCCCATGGCGCCTTTCATGGCGGGGGCTACCATCTGGTCGTCTCCGTCGAAGCTGTCCAAAGCCTTTACGGCTTCCTCGAACTTGCCGAGGTGTGCGTAGCACAAGCCTGCGTATGCCTTTGCAAGGTTGGCCGCGTCCGTACCGCTGAATTGGTCGGCAATCTTGATGAAGCCCACGTAGCCGATGCTGTCGCCGTTCAGGGCTTCCGCGAAGGCGTCGGCCTCGAAGTATTCCTGTCCTTTGAAGAGGGCTGCCTGTGCCTTTTCCTCACGGGGTTCTGCATAGAGGTTCTTGTACATTACTATGCCTGCTATAATGATGATGATAGCCAGGATAGCACCGATAATCGTCTTTTTGTTCTTGATGAGAAATGCCTCGGATTGTGTCAGTGCGTCTTCCACGTTCAGGGCCTCGTTCGTCTGTTTTTGTTCTGCCATTTTTATATATTCTTTTTGTTATTATTCGTTTATAGCCTATTCGACCCGCAAAAGTAAGTTTTTTATAGCTATCAACGAAATTTAGCGGCATCTTTTTTTATTCATAATTCAAAATTCAAAATTCACAATTCAAAATTCATAATTCCCCCGGTTTCCATTATCTTTGCAATCCGAAGCAAAGACAGCCGCATTATGATACTGAAACGCATATCCATACTCAACTATAAGAACCTGGAGCAGGTGGAGCTCGCTTTCTCGCCGAAACTGAACGCCTTTTTCGGGCAGAACGGGATGGGGAAGACCAACCTGCTGGATGCCGTCTATTTCCTTTCGTTCTGCAAGAGCGCGGGCAATCCCATCGACTCGCAGAACATCAGGCACGATGTGGACTTCTTTGTCATCCAGGGCTTCTACGAGGCTGCCGACGGCACGCCGGAAGAGATTTACTGCGGCATGAAGCGTCGGCAGAAGAAGCAGTTCAAGCGCAACAAGAAGGAGTATACGCGGCTGTCCGACCACATCGGGTTCCTGCCGCTGGTCATGGTGTCGCCTGCCGATTCGGCCCTGATAAACGGGGGCAGCGACGAGCGGCGCCGCTTCATGGATGTGGTGATTTCGCAGTACGACAAGGAGTATCTCGACGCGCTCATCCGCTACAACAAGGCGTTGGTGCAGCGGAACACGCTGCTCAAGAGCGACGTGCCCGTGGAGGAGGAGCTGTTCTTGGTGTGGGAGGAGATGATGGCGCAAGCCGGTGAGGTGGTGTTCCGCAAGCGGGAGGCGTTCATCAGGGAGTTCATCCCGATTTTCCAATCCTTCTATTCGTTCATTTCGCAGGACAGGGAGCAGGTGGGGCTTGCCTACGATTCGCACGCCCGCGGCGCCTCCTTGCTCGAGGTGCTGAAGGAGAGCCGTGCGCGCGACCTCATCATGGGATTCTCCCTGCGCGGCGTGCACAAGGACGAGCTGAATATGCTGTTGGGCGACTTCCCCATCAAGCGTGAGGGGTCGCAGGGGCAGAACAAGACCTACCTGGTGGCGCTGAAGCTGGCGCAGTTCGACTTCCTGAAGCGCACGGGCGCCACGGTGCCGCTGCTGTTGCTCGACGATATTTTCGACAAGCTGGACGCTTCGCGTGTGGAGCAGATTATCAAGCTTGTGGCGGGCGACAACTTCGGGCAGATTTTCATTACGGACACCAACCGCGGACATCTGGACCGCATCTTGCACAAGGTGGGCAGCGACTACAGGATGTTCCATGTGGAGCAGGGTGCCGTCTCGGCGATGGCCGAGGGTGAGGACGCAGCCGCGCCCGTGCCTCTGAATGGGGAGGATGAAGCATGAAACGGAATGACGCTGAACAGATAGGCCAGCTGATACGGAACTTCCTGCGGCAGGAGAGCCTGGAGTCGCCCCTCAACGAACGGCGGCTCATCAATGCGTGGCCCGAGGTGCTGGGACCTGCCATCGCTTCCTACACGCGCGAACTTTACATCAAGAACCAGGTGCTCTATGTGCATCTCACCTCCGCCGTCCTCCGCCAGGAGCTGATGATGGGGCGCGACCTGCTGGTGCGCAACCTGAACCGCCACGTGGGGGCGCAGGTGATTACGAACATCATATTCCGCTGACGACTTCATCCATGCGGACATCGAACGGCTCTGCGGGGACTTCATCGACAATTTGAAACGGGAAGCAGATGCCGACCTTGTAGGCGGCAGGTATGCGGGGCAACAGCCGGTCGTAGTAGCCCTTGCCTCGTCCCAAGCGGTTTCCACGGCGGTCGAACGCCACGCCGGGCACCACGATAAGGTCTATCGCGCCGTAGTCGGCAAACCGCGCCCCGGTGGGTTCTTCGATGCCATACGCCCCTATAGCAAGGTCTGCGGGACCTGTATAGACACGAAGCTCCAGGTCGTCGCCCACGACCACGGGCAGGAGTATCCGCTTCTCGGCGCTCCATCGCCGGATGAAGTCGTGCGTGTCTACCTCGTCGGGCAGCGAGTGGTACAGCAATACGGTGCTTGCCGCCCCGAAAACCGGGTGGGCTTCAAGGGCGGCAAGTATCTCGGCAGACTGCGACTGATGCGTAGCGGAAGGTTTGTGAAGCGCCTTCAGCTGCGCCATGCGCTTGCGCAGTTCCTTTTTCTTATCCATGGTTGTTCTCTTCCAGTTCTTCGGCTCCCTGCTCGGCTCGCAGCGGCGCTTGGGGGAAGGCTTCGCCCCGCTCCAGGATTTCGAGCGCCCGCTTCACGGTGGCGTCGCTCTCGTTGGCATAGCGGATGTAGGCTTCCCTGCCCAGGGTGTTGTAGATGATGTTGCCGTAGAGGTTCCGCTCCAGCAGCTTGTACGAACGGTGTATCAGCAGGTTGCGCCTTTTCACGCCCTTAGAGTCGGCAAAGCGTATGAATTGCTCCACGATGCCCTGACGGCGCAGGTGTTTCAGCAGTTCCTGCTCGCTGTCGAAGGCACTCAGCTCGGCGCGGTTGCGGTCGGTGTACTGGAAGCTGAACTGGATAATCAGCCCTTTGTTGCCCACCTCTATCAGGTAGGAAGATACGCCGGTGGTGTCTTGCGGCACGAACACGTCGGGCATGATGCCGCCCCCGCCGTAGACGGGGCGTCCCAGCTCGGTGGAGTAGCGCAGGCTCTCGTCGAGCTTGATGCTGTCTTTGGAGAAGAACTCCCCGTGCTCGTAGCGCGTCAGCCAGTCCATTTCGTATTTGGAGTCCTTGCCGCTCTCGTAGGGGCGCTGGATGCAACGTCCCGACGGCGTGTAGTAGCGGGCGATGGTGAGGCGGATGGCAGAGCCGTCGCTGAAGTCGATGGGCTGCTGCACCAGTCCCTTGCCGAACGAGCGGCGGCCCACGATGATGCCCCGGTCGTTGTCCTGGATGGCACCCGCGAAGATTTCGCTGGCAGAGGCGGAGCCTTCGTCCACCAGCACCACGAGCGGAGTCTTCTGGCAACTGCCCGTGCCGTTGGCATACTCTTCCATGCGGGGGTACTTGCGTCCCTTGGTGTAGACGATGAGCTTGCCTTCAGGCAGGAACTCGTTCACCATGCGCGTGGCGGCTTCCATGTATCCGCCGGTGTTGCCGCGCAGGTCGATGATGAAGCCTTTGCACTTCTGGTGGCTCAGCTGGGCGATGGCGTTCAGCAGTTCCACGTGCGTGGTGCGTCCGAACTTGCTCACCTGTATGTAGCCGAAGTCATCGTTCAGCATATAGGCGGCGTCGATGGTGTTCTGCGGGATGTCGCCCCGGGTGATGGTGAAGTCCAGTAGCTCTTTCTCGGTGGCGCGTTTCACGCCCAGCTTCACCTGCGTGCCCTTCGGACCTTTCAGGTTGCGCATGGCCTTCTCGTTGGTCAGCCCCTTGCCCACGAACAGGCTGTCGTTCACCCGCACGATGCGGTCGCCCGCCATGAGCCCCACCTTCTCCGAGGGGCCGCCCTGGATGACGCTGTTCACGTGTATCGTGTCTTCCTGTATGGTGAACTGGATGCCGATGCCGCTGAAGCTGCCTTCCAGTTCGGAGTTCACCTCTTCCAGCCTTTGTGCGGGGATGTAGGTGGAGTGGGGGTCCAGTTCCGCCAGGATTTGCGGCATGGCTTTCTCCACCAAGTCGGCCATGTCGACGCTGTCCACATACTGGTCGTCCACCACCCGCAGCAAGGCGGTCAGCTTGTTGGACGAGCCGTTGATGATGCCCAGACGGTTTCCCGCGAAATGTTTGGCGTAGAATGTTCCGATGAGGATGCCTGCCACGACGCTGATGGCGATGACGAGCGGTGTGAAGCGGGACGTTTTTTTGGATTCCATATCTTTCTGTTGTTTTTTATGAGGTTACTGTTTCACGTTTCTAAAGTTCTACATTACGTTTCTAAAGTGGTACTCTACGTTTCTAAAGTGGCACTTTACGCCGCTAAACGTCAGGTTTACGTTGCTAAACCTAAGGTTTACGCCGCTAAACCTGACGTTTACGTCCGGCCTTCCAAGGGGATGAACACCACTTCGATGCCCGCCCGGCGGAGCAGTTCGATGCCGTCTTCCAGGCGGTACTTCTCGGAGTAGACCACGCGCTTGATGCCTGCCTGGATGATGAGCTTGGCGCATTCGATGCAGGGCGAGGCGGTGACGTACATCGTGGCGCCGTCGCTGCTGTTGTTGGAGCGTGCTATCTTGGTGATGGCATTGGCTTCGGCGTGGAGCACGTAGGGCTTGGTGACGTTCTCCTCGTCCTCGCACACGTTCTCGAAGCCGGAGGGGGTGCCGTTGTATCCGTCCGAGATAATCATCTTGTCCTTCACGATGAGCGCGCCCACCTGCCGACGGCGGCAGTAGGAGTTCTCTGCCCAGATGCTTGCCATGCGTATATAACGCTTGTCCAGTGCTTCTTGTTTGCTTTTCGGGTTTTCGTCCATCTTTTCCGTCTGTTTTTAGCGGGCTGTGAAGCCCATTACTTTGGTTGTGTTTCCGTCTCTGAAGTAGAGGGTCAGGTTGTGCACGTCTCCTTCATACTTGAAGACGTTCAGCAGACCGTTGTTGAAGGCTTTCGCCAGCTTGTCGCTCTCCGTGCCGACAACCTTGCCGCTGATGCTGATGGTGTGCTCCTTGCCGTCGATGCGCAGCGTGGCGTTGCTGATGCTGGAGCGGACGGCATGGGCGTCGGCGGTGCCGGACACTTCGCCGTTCACTTCGGCGCAGTTGAAGTTCAGGGTGTAGTTGCCTTCTGCCCTGAACGAGTTGAGTTCGCGGTCTATCTCGGTCTGGTTCATGTTTATCCACAAGTCGTGGTAGAACTGCTCCTTGCCCCCTTCGGTGGCTATGCGGCTCAGTTTCCAGGTCTTGTTGTTGAAGATTTCCATCACGTCGTCTTCGTTGTTGCAGGCGCCGAGTCCGAGCAGCAGCGCCAGCATCGTCAGGCAGCGGACGATGGTCTTTATGCGGATGTTCTGTTTCATCTTTTTATTCCGTTTCGGGTTAGCAGTGCGTCTATGGTCGGCTCTTGTCCGCGGAAGCGCTTGTAGAGCGTCATCGGGTGTTCCGTGCCGCCTTTCGACAGGATGTTCTCGCGGAACGAAGCGGCCACTTCGGGGTTGAAGATGCCGCGTTGCTTGAAGAGCGAGAAAGCGTCGGCGTCCAGCACTTCCGCCCACTTGTAGCTGTAGTATCCGGCGGCGTATCCTCCGGCGAAGATGTGCGAGAACTGGGTGCTCATGCAGGTCTCCGCCACGGCGGGAAGCACTTGCGCTTTTTCCCAGGCCTTCTTTTCATACTCTTTCACATCGCCTTCGAACGGCGTGTTGCGCGTGTACCAAGCCATGTCGAGCAATCCGAAGCTCACCTGGCGCAGGCAGGCGTAGGCGCAGTTGAAGTTCGACGAGTCCACGATGCGCTGCACCAGCTCGTCGGGGATGAGCTCGCCGGTCTGGTAGTGGCGGGCGAAGGTGTGCAGGAACTCCTTCTCGATGGCGAAGTTCTCCATGATTTGGGAAGGCAGTTCCACGAAGTCCCAGTAGACGTTCGTTCCGCTCAGGCTCTCGTAGGTGGAGTTGGCGAACATCCCGTGCAGGCTGTGGCCGAACTCGTGCAGGAAGGTTTCCACCTCGCCGAAGGTCAGCAGGGCGGGTTTGTCTTGCGTCGGTTTGCTGAAGTTCATGACGATGGAGACGTGCGGGCGGCTGTTCTCTCCGGTCTTCCCGTCTATCCATTGCCCTTTGTATTCGGTCATCCAGGCTCCCGAACGCTTTCCTGCCCGGGGGTGGAAGTCGGTGTAGAGCACGGCAAGGAATGTGCCGTCCTTGTCGAACACTTCGTAAGCGTCCACGTCTTTGTGATAGACGGGAATGGCAGGATTCTTCTTGAAGGTGATGCCATACAGCTTGGTAGCAAGCCCGAATACTCCTTCTTTCACCTTGCTCAGTTCAAAATAGGGGCGCAGCATCTCGTCGTCGATGTTGAATTTCCGGTCTTTCAGTTTATGGGAATAGTACGACCAATCCCACGGCATCAGCTTGAAATCCTCTCCTTGTTCTTGTCGGGCAAGGGCCTGCACTTCCGCATACTCTTGTCGGGCTGCGGGCGTATAGGCATCCAGCAGTTGGTTCAGCAGCTTGTAGACCGCATCGCTGTTTTGTGCCATGCGTTCCTGCAAGGCGTATTCGGCATAGTTGTCGTAACCTAATACTTGGGCAATCGCCGTGCGGGTGTTGACTAACTTCTTTACAATCTCCAGGTTGTTGCAGGCGTTGTCGTGCGTGCACTTGGTGTTGTATGCCATATAAATCTGTTGGCGCAGGTCGCGGTTGTCGGCGTATGTCAGGAAGGGGCTGTAGCTGGGGGCTTGCAGGGTGAATACCCATCCTTCGACTCCCTTTTCCCGGGCCGTTTCGGCGGCGGCTTCAACGGCGCTTTCCGGCAGTCCGGCAAGCTGTGCCGTGTCGGTGACGACCAGTTGGTAGTCGTTTGTCTCCTTCAGGGCGTTGTCGCTGAACTGCAGTGTCAGCAGGCTGAGCTCTTTGCGCAGGGCGCGGTATTTTTCTTTAGCCTCTCCTTCTAAGTTGGCTCCGCCGCGCGTAAAACCGGTATAGATGTCTTCCAGCAGTTTCAGTTGCTCGGCGTCCAGAGACTCTTGCCCGCGTTGCTCATACACCGTCTTGATGCGTGCGAACAACTTTTCATTCAGGCTGATGTTGTTGGAGTGTTCGCTCATCAGCGGCATTATCTCTTGGGCAAGCGCTTGCATCTCGTCGTTGGTCTCGGCGCTAAGCAAGTTGCCGAATACGGCGCTGACGCGGTTCAGCATTTCGCCCGACTGTTCGTATGCCAGGATGGTGTTGGCGAAAGTCGGTGTTTCCGGATTGTTGATGATGGTTTCTATCTCTTCGTTCTGCCGACGGATGCCCTCTTGTACGGCGGGCATATAGTGTTCGGTCTTGATTTGGTCGAAAGGCACGGTGCCGTGCGGGGTGTTGTATGCTTCAAAGAAAGGGTTTTGGGTTGAGTTGTCCATAAGGCAAGATGATAATGTTAATACAGTTAGTAACGATAAAGTCAGTCCGGGTCTCTTCATATTCAGGTGCCGTTTTAAAATAAATAACTCAAGTTTCGCAAGTTCTTGAACTTGCTTTCAGTGAACAAGCAAACAAGTGTGCAAGGCCTTCCTGTCTGCCTGTTTTGCGAATAAGATGCAGGTAGAAACCCGAATCACTTCACCTCGTAGCCTCGTTAACTTGTTTACTGACACCCTATCAAAGATATGCGAAACTTAAATAAATAATGAATTATCTGCAAATGTGCAAAAAAAATAGGCGACTTCATAGAGGAAGCCGCCTATTTTTTATTATTTTCTAACTGTATATTAGCAGTTAACAGATGCCATGTGGGCAATCAGGTCGAGAACCTTGTTGGAATAACCGATTTCGTTGTCGTACCAAGATACAACTTTTACGAAAGTATCAGTCAAGGCGATACCTGCTTTGGCGTCGAAGATAGAAGTGCGAGTGTCACCCAGGAAGTCGGAAGAAACGACTGCATCTTCAGTGTAACCCAGGATACCCTTCAATTCGCCTTCGGAAGCTTCCTTCATGGCAGCGCAGATTTCAGCGTAAGTAGCGGGCTTAGCCAGGTTCACTGTCAAGTCAACTACAGAAACGTCCAGAGTCGGAACACGCATAGACATACCCGTCAGTTTGCCGTTCAGAGCCGGGATAACTTTACCTACAGCCTTGGCAGCACCTGTAGAAGAGGGGATGATGTTGCCGGAAGCGGCGCGGCCACCTCTCCAGTCTTTCATAGACGGACCGTCTACAGTCTTCTGAGTGGCAGTTGTAGAGTGAACTGTTGTCATCAAACCGTCTGTGATGCCGAACTTGTCGTTCAGAACCTTAGCGATAGGAGCCAAGCAGTTGGTAGTACAAGAAGCGTTAGATACGAATTGAGTACCCTTAACGTAAGTCTTTTCGTTCACACCGCAAACGAACATCGGAGTGTCGTCCTTGGAAGGAGCAGACATTACAACGTATTTTGCACCGGCTTCGATGTGAGCCTGAGCTTTTTCCTTAGTCAAGAACAGACCGGTAGATTCAACTACGTATTCAGCGCCTACCTCGTTCCATTTCAGGTCAGCCGGGTTCTTCTCAGCTGTGATACGGATAGCCTGACCGTTGACAATCAGCTTGCTGTTTTCAACATCAGCTTCGATAGTACCGTCGAACTGGCCGTGCATCGTGTCATACTTCAGCATATAAGCCAAGTAGTCTACCGGGCAAAGGTCGTTAATACCAACGATTTGAATATCGTTTCTTTTCTGAGCAGCGCGGAATACGAAACGTCCGATACGTCCGAATCCATTAATACCTACTTTAATCATTTTGTTTAAACTTTTAAGGGTTTTATAATGTTTAAAAAATAAACTTTCTACCTTTTTCCGCAATCTTTTTGTAATTGCGGTGCAAAAGTACGAAAATGTTTTTATATTCGCACTTAAAATCATAATTAAATATTTGAAAAGATGGGAAAAAGTTCATTTTTACAGGAATTTAAGGCTTTTGCCATGAAGGGCAACGTGGTGGATATGGCTGTCGGTGTCATCATCGGCGGTGCGTTTGGCAAAATTGTCTCTTCCGTGGTGGCGGACGTGATTATGCCCCCGTTGGGGCTGCTGGTGGGCGGTGTGAATTTCACCGACCTGAAGTGGGTGATGAAGCCTGCCCAGGTGGTCGACGGCCAGGAGATAGCTGCCGTCACGCTGAACTACGGCAATTTTCTGCAAGCCACTTTCGATTTCCTCATTATCGCTTTCTCTATCTTCATGTTCATCAAGCTGCTGACCAAGCTGACGGAGAAGAAGAAAGCCGAAGCCCCCGCCGCTCCGCCCGCACCCCCTGCGCCGAGCAAGGAAGAGCTGCTGCTGACGGAGATTCGCGATATCCTGAAAGAGAAATAACAGCCGCACTTGCAGGCTCTTAGACACGGATGACGCAGATGGCGCTGGTTGATGGATAAGAAAAATCAGCGTTATCTGCGTCATCTGTGTCTAAAGAAAGGTGTTTTTTAGACGTTCGTTTTATGTGCACAAAGATACGAGGTATTTTTGACATGGACAAAATGTTTAATAAAAATATTATCCAAGAGTTACAGGCAGAGCCTTAATTCATTATTCCACAGCCGGTTATTTCTCACGACCGGACTTCATATATCCATCTGTTTTTATATATTCCCGTAACATATAATATATGAATATAGGGGTGTTTTTTAAACGAACGTTTTAAAGACGTCTTCGGCCTTTAATCCATTCGTTGATACTGATTTATAGACGCTAAACTACCACATACGGTTTGAAAGGGAAATCTGTCTCGTTCAAACCGCGAAGCGTACCCCGAACCGAAGGACTTCTCCTTATTATAAGATTCTCCAAGTGGCTGATACACAGAAATATTGGTTTGCTGCCCGCACCCACGACAAGCAGGAATTTGCCGTTTGCAAGTCCCTTGCCCTGTTGAAGGAAAAGGAGCGCCTGGATGTGGACTACTACCTGCCTACGCGCATGGTGGTCACCCAGTTGAAGTATCGCCGGAAGCGCAGCGAAGTTCCCGTAATCCGTAATTTGGTCTTTGTCCGCGCCACCAAGCAGACGGCCTGCGACCTTTCCAACGTATATGGTGTCCGTCTTTTCTATATGAAAGACCTCTTCACCCGTTCCATGCTCGTGGTGCCCGACAAGCAGATGCAAGACTTCATGTTTGTGATGGACCTGAATCCGGACGGAGTCAGCTTCGACAACGCGTCGCTGGTTGTAGGCGACAGGGTAAGGGTGGTCAAGGGCGACCTCTGCGGCATTGAAGGCGAGGTGGCGGTCAGTGCCAACCGGACGTATGTCGTTATCCGCATCAAGGACATATTGGCCGCCAGCATCAAAGTGCCGAAATCCTATCTTAAGATAATCAGATAATTCTCACGCAACTATCACGTAAGACAATCATATAACTATCGTTTATTCTGCATGAATGATTTAACTTCTCGTGCTCTTGAGCTTCAGCGTGTTGCTCACGAGCTGATGTACCTTGGCGTAGACGGTGCGCCCATCTATTCCGATACTTTTTGTCGGCTGAACAAGGATGTCCTTGTGCGGTGCGATTCTCTTTTCCCTCTCCGCGGTGCCGCTCCCGAAGAAGAGGCAAACCTTTGTCTGGCCCTTCTGTTGGGGTATAATGCCACCATCTACGACTACGGAGATAAGGAACGGAACAAACAGCACGTGCTGGAGCGTGCTTCCGAAGTGCTCGAGCAGCTTCCTCCCTCCCTGCTCAAGGTTCGTTTGCTCACCTATTGCTACGGTGAGGTGTACGAAGACGCACTGCTGGGAAAAGTCCATGAAATCATAGCGGGCTGGGACAAAAACAACCTCTCGCCCGAGCAGGTCGAGGTGATGGACGAACTCCGCAACATAGAGGAGAATCCTTACCCTTACGAAGTGATAGAGTAATCTCGCTCTTATCCTGTCTACTAATTATATCTTAAATATTACTGTGAACTTCTTTTTTATAATCCTGACCTTTCTGATATCTGCATATCTCGCTCGTGTCCTGATTCCGCGTATTCTGCTGATATCCATGCGTAAGAGGCTTTTTGATGAGCCTGATGAGCGTAAGGTGCATACGAAGGCCGTTCCCCGCCTTGGCGGTGTGTCTTTTTTTCCGACCACCCTGTTCTCTTTCTGCCTGGTCTATGCATTCCGCTTTATGGACGGTGATAGTGCCCCCACTATCTATATCGACTATCTGCTGCCTGAGTTGTTGCTGTTTGTCTGCGGCATGACTTTGCTCTATCTGATGGGTATTGCGGATGACCTTGTAGGTGTCCGCTATCGTCAGAAGTTTGTCATCCAAGTCTTTTGTGCGTGTTTTTTCCCTTTGTCCGGGCTTTGGATAAATGATTTGTACGGTTTGTTCGGCATACACGAACTGTCGGCGTATGTCGGTATGCCTTTTACTGTCCTGGTCGTTGTATTCATAACCAATGCCATCAATCTGATAGACGGTATCGACGGCCTTGCTTCCGGTTTGAGCAGCGTGGCGTTGCTGGTTTTTGCATACTTGTTCATAAATGATAGTTTGTGGAGTTATGCCATGCTTGCGGCGGGTACTTTCGGTGTGCTTGTACCTTTCTTCTATTACAACGTGTTCGGCAGTGTGGAGCGTTCCCGCAAGATTTTCATGGGCGATACGGGAAGCCTGACCTTGGGCTACACGCTCAGTTTCCTTGCCATAAAGTACAGCCAGCACAATCTGGATTTGGCACCCCGCACGGAAGGTGCCTTCATCATAGCTTTCAGCACGCTGATTATTCCGGCGTTCGATGTGGTCCGCGTGGTTTTGCTCCGCATTCGTGAGGGTCGCAGCCCTTTTCAGCCGGACAAGAACCATATCCACCACAAACTGCTGGCGATAGGCTTGTCGCCGAGGAAAGCGATGCTGAGTCTTCTTGGTATGTCCTGTGCCTTTAGTGCCGTCAATATATTGTTGATGCCGTATGTGGATAATACGGTGATGCTGGTAGCCGATATCGTGGTTTGGACAGGGCTGAATTTGTGGTGGGATTATTTGAGGGATAGAAAATAAGATTATCTCAAGATGCGTACCTTGGTAAACAGTCATTCTCTCTTTCCTGATAACTATGCTCCTCGTGGGGCAAATGAAGCTGCCTGATAGGGCAAAATCTAAAATTAAGCATCTTTTTTATTTTGCCATTGAGATTTGTCACTTGTTGCAAGAATATCGCTATATTTGTCGAAAATATACATAAAGGCATATCATTATGAAAACGAACGTATCAGAACCGGCGGTGGCATATAACACACCCTATCTTCAGGGTTTGAAGAACCGGATTATTGCTTCTCTCGACACGACTACGGATGAAGAGAAACTTCAGCGTTGCCTGGAATTGCTGAACGAGGATGAGATGCCTTGCCGCTTCACTGAAGAAGAACTTGATGAAGAAATCCGGTTGTCTGAAGCGAGCGGATATATCAGTAATGAAGAAGCTTTAGCCAGATTTGCTCAATGGGGATTCGTAAAATAGTTTGGAGCGATAAGGCAACAGAGCGCTATTTGCAAATATTGCGCTGGTATCAAAGCGAAAGAGGGAATACGTTTGCTCTTAAATTTTTTGAAGGTATCCAAAATACGATACAGACATTGGCGCAGATGCCTACTATCGGAACGTTGGAGCAACACCGCAGTACATCAAGAATGAAATATTACACATTCTTGTCTCATCCTAAATATCGTATTGTATATCGTTTTACGAAAACAACTCTTTATATAGTGACCATTCATGCTACGGTAATGAAACAAAATTGAATTGCCGAGAGATTTTGGCGTTTCAGTGTGTCTTTGGTGAAAATTAGCAGACTATGAGCAAAAATAAACCCTATGAACAGCAGATGCCTGAACATCAGGCGTTGAATGAAGCCGCGATGATATGCGAAGCGTCAAGCCGTAACGTAGAAGATTTTTGTGTACCTGTTCCGATGGAGTTGATGCAGAAACTTGCTGAATATGCCATTGAAGAGTGCGAAGCTGGTAGGTGTATTCCTCATGAACAAGTAAAGGCGGCATTAAAAGAACGTATGGGGTGGAGATAATAGGATTCCCTTCTGTAACAGATATTTTTTCTGTATAATCTTTTTAATATTTCTATTACGTGTCTGAAGAACTTTCACGGACAGCTAAAAGCGTTAAAAATGCTCAGGTTGCCCTTATCTTTTATTTTATCAATTTAGTTCTCCAATTTTTCTCTCGCAAAGTCTTTTTAGACTATTTGGGAGCAGAAGTGTTGGGCTTGAATACTACTGCGCAAAATCTGTTAGGCTTTTTAAACCTGGCGGAATTAGGAATTGGTAGTGCGATTTCATATTCGCTTTATAAACCGCTTTTCGATAAAGATTCTCGGGTTATCAATGAGATAGTTTCTGTACAAGGTTGGCTTTATCGGCGGGTGGCGGTTGTCGTGATTGTTGCGGCGAGTGTGCTGATGTGCTTTTTTCCATTAATTTTCGAGAAAGCGAAAGTCCCTTTATGGTACACTTATGCTTCTTTTTCCGTTCTTCTGTTCAGTGCTTTATTGGGGTATGTCTTTAATTACAGACAGATAGTATTGACAGCAGACCAAAAAGAATATAAGGTTACGCTGAATATACAAGGAATCAAGGTTGTAAAAGTGTTGCTTCAGATATTGGCTATTACTTATTTGGCGAATGGCTATATTTATTGGTTGGTACTTGAATTCTTAATGAGTATAGTAACTACGGTTATCATAGAATATGTATTACGCAAAGAATATCCTTGGTTGTGTCCTCAACCTCGATTAGGTGGATTACTCCGTAAGAAACATACGGAGATTATTAAGAAAACCAAACAGATTTTTTTTCATAGGATAGGTGGTTTTGCTTTCACGCAGTCCAGTTCTATTATTATTTACGCATACGCATCTCTTTCATTGGTGGCGATATATGGCAATTATATGTTGGTTGCTACCGGATTACAAATGTTAGTGAATGCCATTTTCAATAGTATTAATGCTGGCATTGGTAATTTAGTGGCAGAGAATAATAAGGAACATATAATTTCTGTTTTCAATGAGTTGTTTTCGCTTCGTTTTTATATCGTGGCTGTGGTGTGTTATGGATATTATATGTTGGTTGGGCCTTTTATCTCTCTGTGGATTGGCGGAGAATATATGTTGGATTGTGTAACTTTACTGCTTATTACAGCCATTCTTTTTATAGATTTGATAAGGTCTATTATAGGTTCATTTTGTGATGCTTATGGACTGTTTCAGGATGTTTGGGCTACATTGGTGGAAGCTTGTATAAATATCATTTGTTCTGCTTGGTTTGGGGCTATATGGGGACTGCCGGGAATTTTAAGTGGGGTGTTGTTGAGTTTATTACTGATGATATTTTTATGGAAACCTTATTTCTTGTTTAAGTACGGATTTAAAAGGTCTGTATTTTCTTATTGGAAATTATATCTGAAATATTTTTTAGCTGGGGTGTTTGCTGCATTTATTTGTAACAACTTGTCAACTAACTTGTTTAAGTTTTCTTGTGATGATTCTCTCTTATTAGTATTACATCTTGCTATATCTGTATTTCTTTTTGGCATAATTCTTTTTGTCATATTGTACGGCATTAGTCGTGCGATGCGTCAAAGCATACATCGATTGATTTTATATGTCAACTCAAAATAAAAGAGTTTATACTCTGATTGAATTTTATTATGATTACAGTTTTTACTCCAACTTATAATCGTGCCCATACATTAGAACGATTATATAATAGTCTTTGTACGCAAACTTCTTTTGATTTTGAATGGTTGGTGATTGACGATGGTAGTACTGATGAGACAAAAGCCTTCTTTGCGTCAATAGCTTCATCTTCTTTTAATATCCGTTACTATTATCAAACCAATGGAGGCAAACATCGTGCTATAAATAAAGGAGTAGCTCTTGCAAGAGGAGAATGGTTCTTCATAGTCGATAGTGATGACTATTTGCCTGCCGATTCTATTGAGACTATAAAACGGTATGTAGGTGAAATTAATGATGATAACCGTTTTTGTGGTATAACAGGGTTGAGAGTACATCCTGATTTTACTCCTATAGGGAATATTGTGTTTGATAAGCCGACAGATATTGATAACTTAACTTTCCGGATTAAATATAAAGGTATAGGGGATTATGCGGAAATTTTTAGAACGAGTGTATTGAAAGAATACCCTTTCCCTGAATATGAAGGAGAGAAATTCTGTACAGAAGCTTTGGTATGGAATAGGATTGCCCGTAAATATGTTACTCGTTTTGTGAATGCTAAAATATATATATGTGAGTATCAAGTTGGAGGATTGACAGATACATATGAGAAAATAATGCGAAACAGTCCGCGTGCGGCTATGTTGTATTATAAAGAGTTACTTTGTTTGGATGGCTTGCCTTTGCGTTTGAGAATATCATTTCATCTGTTATATTGGAATTATCGTAAATCCTTTAAAGGGGAATTGGAACATGAAACTGCACCAACATGGAAAATGAAGATATTATTCGTATTCTTGAATCCTATGTATAAAGTTTGGCGTAAATTGAAGTGTTTGAAAAATAATATAGCTCAATATTTATAATGATACCTAAACTCATACATTACTGCTGGTTAAGCGGTGATGAAGTCCCTGAAAAGTTGCAACGCTGTATGGATAGCTGGAAGAAATACCTTCCGGACTATGAATTTGTTTTGTGGGACTTAAGCCGTTTCAACGTCAATCAATCCCTTTGGGTTCGGCAAGCTTTTGAGGCGAAGAAATATGCTTTTGCTGCCGATTATATCCGCTTGTATGCGGTTTATCACTATGGCGGAATATATATGGATATGGATGTGGAAGTGGTCCGCAATCTCGATGCGCTGCTTGATGCGGATTATATGTTTGGGCTGGAAACCCGGGAAGGGGTGGAAGCGGGTGTGTTTGGAGCAAAAGCATATAACCCTTACATCGGTAAGTGCTTGGATTATTACGAAGGACGTGCTTTTAAGAAGAGGGATGGTAGTTACGATATTCGTCCGTTGCCTTCCATCATGTATGAGATTTTGTCGGACAACTATACCATATTGCCGAGAGTGACCGTAGAACTCCCTTCCACTTCCGATGTCATGTTGCTTTTTCCGGCTGATTATCTTACGGCAAAATCTTATGAGACAGGAAAAGTGAGAGTGACCGGAAATACGTATACCATCCACCATTTTGCAGCTTCATGGGTTCCATTGAGTACTAAGGTGAAAGAAAAGATATATAAGTGGATTTCTAAACAGCGTTTTTTAGCCTGGGTATATAATAATACATATAAGAAAATGAAAGCATTGTGTGGCGGGAGAATATGAATTGGAGAAATGTACCGCTTCCGGAAGAAATAAAATATTTCCGGCGAATAGATTCTCAAATAGAATGTGTAAATTTGTGATGCTATAACCAGTAATGCGATGCGCCTACAGTTTGCCGAAATACAGACCATTATTCGTGTCGCCAAAGAAATCTATGGCGAAGGTGTAAAAGTTTACCTTTTCGGTTCCCGCTTGGATGATGGGAAACGCGGAGGGGACATAGACCTGCTGGTACGTACGGAGGGGGAAAGAAAAAATGTATTGGCGCGCGTCCGTATGCTTGCGCGGTTGAAGCACTGCCTGGGTGAACAGAAGATAGATATTATCGGTGACTATGAGGAGTCGCCGGTGGTATATGAAGCGTTGAAGAAAGGAGTGTTGTTGACATGACGGAGAGAAAGCAGGAAATCATAGAACGTTTGCAGAGGGAATGACTATCCTTTGCTTGAGTCTGATGTCGTTGCTATTCTGAATGAGTTGTTCACTAAGATAGAGGTGCTGTTCGGGATTTATCATAAGTTGAAGAATATTTATTCCGCTAATATATCTGATTATAAATGAGAAACGGGGAGCTTTTTCAAAGCTCCCCGTACTCCGCCACCACATTGAAGCAGGGGCACGCTTTCTGTGGGTCGAGGTCGTGGTGCCCCACCACCAAGGCTTTGGGAAACATCCGCCGCAGTTCGCGCAGCAGTGCCACGAGCGATGCTTTCTGCTCCCGGGTACGGGTGTCGGCGGGGTGTCCGTCGGCGGTGAGTCCGCCTTCGTAGCAGATGCCGATGGAGTGGCGGTTGTGGTTCCGGCAGTGTGCGCCGGCCTTCTCCAGCGGGCGGCCGCGGTGTATCTCGCCGTCGCGCGTCAGGTAGAAGTGATAGCCGATGTCGCTGAAGCGGCGGTGAAGGATGTGGTCGCGGCGGCACTGCTCAAAGCTCAGGCGCACGCCCTGGGGCGTGGCCGAGCAATGGATGATGAGGAGCGTGACGGTTCTCATCGGCCTATGCAGGAACTAAGGCCGAATACTCCCGCCAGCGCGCTGGCTACTGCGATGATAGCTTTGAGGACGATGCCCCATGCGGATGATTTTGAGGATTTTGTAGACATAAGTTTTTGAGATTTATGATTTAAGATTTATGATTTATGAATTTCATAATCGGTTATAGGTAGGTCAGCCCAGCGGGTCGGTCTCTTCGCCGCCGGTGCCTTCGCTGCCGCCGCCGGGATTGCCGTTGCCGCCGGTTCCGTCGCCGGTTCCGCTGTCGCCCACGCTGTACAGGGTGGCTTCTTTCAGCTGGCCTTCGAGGTTGATTTGGGCGTTGCTCAGTTCGCCGGTGGCGCGGGCGCGGAGACGCAATCCCTTGATGTTGTTGGCGATGGTGAAGTCGGCTGCCGAGGTGGCGCCTTTCCGGCTGACGATGCCCACGGAGAAGATGGCGAGGTCGTCCAGCTTGACGTTCTTGCCGTCGAGGATGAGCTCCTTGATGCAGGAAATCATGTCGGCGAGCACGCCTTTGATGACACCGGCCGAGAAGGGCGTGTTGTGGTTGGCCATGTGCTTGGCAAGGGTTTCGGTGTTGTAGGTCTCCTCGATGAGGGGATGGGCGTACCAGAGTCCTTTCAGCGGGCTCTTTTCGCCTGTCACTTGGTACTTTTTGTAACGAATCATACTTTTTAAAATTTTGAATTGTTAATTTTGAATTTTGAATTGATGATTTCTGAATTTTGAATTTCGAATGATGGGTCTTGGATTTCACATTTTCTTACAACGTGAGTCGCGCAGCCCATTCAAAATTCATAATTCAAAATTCATAATTCCTTTGTGATCACAATGCGAAGATACGACACCCCCGTGGCGGGTTTGTCACTTTCTGTCCGTTACGGTTCGTTAGGGTTCGTTTTTGTTCGTTATTGTCGGCTTTGAGGGCGGTGGTGTGGAAGTTTTTTGTTATCTTTGTGACAGTAAGAGCTTCAAAAACAGATGAATATGGAATCTTTCAAGATACGCACCTACGGGCGGACGGAACTCGCCCAACTCTATTGTCCGGGACTTTGCCCGCAAGCTGCGTTCCGCAAACTGAACCAGTGGATAGACTTTCATCCTACGTTGCGGAACGAGCTTCATGCCTTGGTGCCTTCGGACAGGGTGCGGACGTATACACCGGCGCAGGTGCGGCTCATTGTAGAGGTTTTGGGCGAGCCTTGCTAAACGTCAGGTTTACGGCGCTAAACGTCAGGTTTACGATGCTAAACGTCAGGTTTAGGGAAACCAAACCTCACGCCTGCGGAGTCTCCGTGTAGCGCCCCATGGCGTACAGGTTTTCCTGAATGGCTTCCGCCGTGAGTTCTATGACGCGGTAGCCCCGCTTGCCGCTCGCGCGCATGGACTCGAATCCGGCCTCTCTCAGCGCCATGCCTATCTTCACGGGGCTTAGTTTCTGGCGCACGCCCGCGTTGAGGCGGCAGAGTATCTGCGAGTTGGTGATGAACATACACCGTTCGCCCGGCATGGGGCGGCGGTAGTGGGCGTTGACGAGCTCCTGCTCCAGGCAGGGCACCTCGAAGTAGCGGTTGTGCTGGCTCAGCGCTTCCAGCTCGTGCTCTTCGAGCCAGTAGTGGTAGCCCGCTTTCAGCAGGGCGTAGACTTGCGAGTAGACACCGGTATAGTCCACGGGAAAGTCGTAGGGACTGTCGATGTTCTCCACCTCGAAGGGCAGCCAGCGGCGGTTGCCGGTGGGGTCCGTGAGGAAGTGGATGTTGTTGCTCGTGCCGCAGAAGCTGGCGATGTGGGCGCGGTGCTCCTTGTAGTGGGCGTAGGCGGCGCGCTCGTTCACGCTCTTCATGGTGGTGAGCGCCTTCAGCTGGCTCACCTCCTGCGGTTCCAGCTCGTCCAGCTCTTCCAGGCAGACGATGGCGAACTCGGAGAGGGTGAGCAGGTCGTCGCGCGTGATGCGGCGGGCGTTGGACTTGAGGTAGAAGTAGCGGCGCAGCTCGGGCGCGAGCAGGTTGTTGAGCCAGGTGGTCTTGTAGATGCCCTGGCGGCCGGTCAGCACCAATATTTCGTGGTTCACCGTCTCCTTGTCGAAGAGGGAGGCCACCATGCCCACCAGCCATTTCTTGAAGTAGGGGGCGAAGGGGATGGTGTTGTTGCGCACGTGCACGCGGGCGGCGAGCTGCGCGATGTGGTCGGTGACACCGTCCCAGGGCGGGAGGTTTTCGAAGTACTCCTCAAAGGGGTTGAACGGGACGACGAACTCCGATTCGAGCACCGCCCGTATGTGGGCCGCCTGTCCCGGTTTCGCTTCCTTGCACATCCGGCACCAGAGGGTGTTGACGTAGCGGTCGGTCAGCTCTTCGTATTCTCCGTTTCCGTCGGCGGCAAGCACTTCGCACTTGCCGGTGACGGTGTTCTTGCGGAACGATGCCTGGGTGCTGAGAAACTGCTCGATGTCGGCCACTGACGCTCCGGCGAACTCCTGCCGCTGGCCGCCGCCGCCGTACTTTCCGCTGCGTGCGGGGGCGAGCGAGCGGCTGCCGTGTTCGCTGACGTTGAGGTAGCAGGAGGCGAAGATGCCTGCCACGTCGCCGTCGTAGTCGGCGAAGCGCTCCACCGCCCATTCGGTGGCAAGGGGCTGCGCCACGCCGTAGGCGTTGAGCAGGTAGCCCGTGCGCATGATGTACTCGTTGTGATGGTGTGCCGTGTATTCCACGCCCTCGTCGGCCAGCTGGCGGGCGGCGGCATCGGTGGCGCGCTTCAGCCGTCGGCGGCTCTTGGCGTCGGCGGTGCTGGTGGTGGCGGCAGTGGCGCGGGAGGCGCGTGCCGTGGTGGCGGCAGGTGGGTCGAAGGGCAGGGCGTCGGGGTTGAAGAAGAGCTCCGCGTCGTGCGCCAGTCCGCTCAGGCGGGTGGCGTTCTTGCATTTCGGGTCGCATTCGAGCCCGGTGAGACGCGCATAGTGCTCGTTGATGGCGGCGAAGGCGCGGTTGTGCAGGCGGTGGTTCTTCTCGCCGTTGTCGGTCAGCCCGGTGTAGCGGCACAGCAGCCGGATGCCCTGCCCGCTGATGGTGACGTACTGGAGCAGCGTGTGCTTGTCCGCGCGGAGCAGTTGCAGGCAGTGCGCCATGCGTTCGGACGGCACGTGGTCGATGTCCACCAGGCAGAGCCCCGTCCATCCGCAGATGTTCGCCTTCCGTTTTCCGCCCTCGAAGCGCACGCCCACGGCGAAGCAGGGGCACGATGCCTTCTCGCGGGCGGCAGCGGTGGTCTGCCCCTGCTGCAGGTAGTAGCGGTGCTTGTCGGTATGCTCGGCCACGGCGCGGTTGTCGCGCATGAGGTTGATGACTGTGTTCAGGTCGACTTCCGTCGGGCAGGTGTCTGCGTAGCCTTTGAAAAGGCTGATTTGGATTTTTTCCATACTGGGTTGTTTTTCGGTTTTTTACGTTTCGGGGGGAGCGCTTTCGGTCGCACTCCCCTGTATGCCGGGTGTAAAGGTGCGAATAATAACCGGAATTTTATAGCGGCGTGTTTTCCGTATGTGGAAAACATCCGCACGATATTTAACTGTAATTAACTTCATGGCTCGAGCTGTTACGCATGGGTGCTATCCGGATTTAATAATTTGATAATTAAAAAATTAGATACAATGAAGTGTAAACCCGCTCCCAATGCCGAATTGGGAGAACTCCTGACCTTGTTGCAGGAACTGGTTCCCGTGCGCGGCGAGCGTCTCACGGTCCGCGTCATTTGCCGGTGTGCCGGCATGAGCAGTAAAACTTATACAGCTTTAAAGGGGGCTCCGTACCCGACCTTCTGCCCTACTATGCGGTGCTCCGCATCTATATAGGCGAACTTCTCGTCTGTGGGGATGCCGGCACGCTGCACGATGTGCTGAAAGAGCTGTACGAGCGTCTCGAGCGTGACTATTGCAACAGGTAGTTTTTTTTGGATGCCTTGACACCCTGGCACCCTGCTTGCGAAACTTTTCTCTCCTGTACGCGCGCGAGGGATACGAGTCTGAAACTCGGAAAAAAATCTCTCCTGCGCGCGCGAGGGAAAAGTTATGCAAGGGGGTGACAGGGTGTCACGAGGCATACTGCATTTTAATGAAATTCATAAACAAATAAAAATGATTCGATGAAAGCTTATGTCATAAATTTGGAGCGTTCCGTGGAACGTAGGGAGTATATGGAGAAACAGCTGAAAGAAATGGTGTGCCTGCAACCGGAATTTGTGGAAGCTGTGGATGGTCGGTGTATGGTTGAAGAGGAACGTAAACGACTTTTCGACGACGAACTGTTTCGGAAAAGAAATGCCGCCGTCGCCCGTCCCGGCGAAGTGGGATGCACGCTCAGTCATCAGAAGTGCTATCGGAAAATTGTCGGAGAAAACGAACCGTATGTCCTGATTCTTGAAGATGATATACGCATACCGGACTATGAGGAGTTTAGAAATGTATTGACAAAGATTGATACCCTGATGAAGACGGACGAACCTCTGATAATACTTTTGTCCGGTTGGTATTGGTATTGGAATGCTTCGCCGTTGGCAGGCAACTATAAACTGGCAAATGTGTATGATGCTTTCTTGACACATTCGTATGTCATCAATCGGGCTGCGGCAAGGCTGCTGATAGAGGAAAGGCCTTTTATTATAGCCGACGACTGGGGATATATTCGTAAAAAGAATATACGTTTGCGTGCGGTGCTCCCCCATCTGGTGGAGCAGAATTGGGACGGAAGTATAGTGACTACGGTGAATGTAGAACCAAACAAACGTAAAAATATCGGTTGGTATATGAAGAATTGCATTCGCCTTTCTATTCTGAAAACCCTGTCCTTGTGCGGACACTTCGAGAAAGCATGACTGCCTGTATGATGACAGGCATATTATCCGTTTTTTTAATGAAAAAAGTTATCGCCCATACCTAAAGTTTCAGTTTTGATACCGATATACAATGTCGAGAAGTATATCGAACGGTGTGCCCGTTCTCTATTTCCTTGTATTGGCGCATCGTGCTGAAACAATTGCTTGTCCGGTTTCAATGTAATGGCTTTTGTGGGGAGAAAACTACGTTCGATAAAGAAATGAACCGAATGGTGAAGAATATAAACTTGTCTCTTCTCTTGTTTTGTTACGTCTTTGCTTTCTACCTCGGAAGCATAAGCGTCTCTTTGCTGATTGCAGTTCCTTTGTATGCAAAAGCACTGCTGAATAGGGAGTTTGCAAGGGAGATTCGTTTCGTCTTGTCTACAAGCCTTTTGAGGAGCGTATTGCTCCTTTGGTTCGTATTGCTTTTCTGCGCTTTTCTGTATCCGGTATTGTTCCTGACTTTCGACTATTCCTTTTTGCGTGTGATAGGTATGCAGGGAGTACATATTGCGGCGGCGCTTCCGGTATTGGCGTATCTTCGCCATGAGGGTTTTACACAAGAAAAGGTGGAAACTTGTTTTATCGCCATATTCGTTGTCCAGACTTTCATACAATTGATTGTGCTGAATAACGAGTTCTTGAGTAATGCGATACAGGCGTTCAACCGTTTCGACCCCGAAGACCTTGCCGGGGCGGGAAGCAACATCCGGGGCAAGGCGCTGTCGGCTGCCACCACTTACCATCTGACGTTGGCCTACGGAGTTGGGTTTATCGTTTATGTAAAACGACTGTTGAGCGAGAAAGCGTCCTTAAGGAACATATGTATAGGTGTGTTGCTATTTGTAGGTATCTTCTTTGCCGGAAGGTCTGGCTTTGTGGCCTGCCTGATAGGGGCTGTCGGTTATCTGTTTTATAACAGGGATACCACGATAGTGCATAAGCTGGGGATATGTATCAAAATCCTGTTGCTTCTGACAATGGTTATTTGCATCCTTTTGGCGGCATTGTCCGTCTGGACCCCGGAGTTTTACGCATTGCTGATGGACACGGTGCTGCCATACGCTTTTGAGTTTTTCTATTCAGTGGACAAGTCGGGCACGATGGAGACGGCTTCTACCAATCAGTTGATGGATATGTGGAAGTCGGACTTCAATCCGTTGGAATTTGTTTTTGGTTCAGGGATGTACTCCAACCCGGACGGGACGTATTATATGCACGTAGATCCGGGTGTCCTGAGACATTTGCTGTTTATGGGGATACCGGGGTATATTGTTTTGGTTGTGTACCAGTTGTACCTTTTGCCGTTTTGGAAGATGAACGGCAAGACGAGATATTACAGTGTGTTGATTCTTATATTTATTCTGGTAATGGATTTTAAGGGAGTGACTGTAGGAGTGAATAAGTTCATAATGGCGATAACTCTTTTATTGTCTTTCTTGTATCTCTATATACCGCAAGTTTCCAAACATGATTAAACGTATATTGTTTATTACAGCTTATCCGCCCAATATCAGGACTGCAGGGCAGAGTTATACATGGCGTTTGTTGAAAGAACTGTCTCAAGAGTATCAGGTCGATGTGATTTATTGGAAGTATGGAGATCATCAGACGGATTTCCTTGAACGAATTAATACAATGGCTTGTTATACTCCAAATCCTGTTATAAGAACCTTGTTTTATTCTGTATGTTTAGGTGTATTCCCTTTGTTTACAGTTCGTTTTAATTGGAATGTTGTCAGGCGATTGAGACGGATAGCTGGTGAGTATGATGTGGTATATTTTGATTATAGCCAGACATTTGTTTATTCATCTTTTATAAATCATCCGTGCAAAATAAAAATGTGCCATGATGTGATTGCCCAAAAATATGGCAGGAAGAAGTTTTCTTTTTGGTATAATTGGTGGGTACGCTTGTCGGAACGTAATTTTCTGAAGAGACAAGACCATATTTTGTGCTTTTCGGAGAAGGATCGGAAACAATTGGACTCATTGTATAATATAAAGGCTTATGTGGTTGCTTTTTATATAGACGATAAGATAAAGAGTATAAATCTGTCAGCAATTCAAATAGAACAATGTTTCTTTTTTTATGGAGCATGGAATCGAAAGGAAAATGCGGAAGGATTGTCATGGTTTATCAAGGAAGTTCTTCCTCATTGCAAGAAATCTATCCGCTTTAAAGTGATAGGTGGCGGACTGCCGGATGATTTGGCAAATAGCATAACAAAATCCTCTAATATGGAATATTTGGGGTTTATGGATAACCCGTATGTACAAATAGCAAAATGTCAAGCATTGATAGCACCGCTTTTTAATGGAGCGGGAGTAAAAGTAAAGGTTATTGAGGCATTGGCTTTGGGAACTCCGGTAATAGGCACTGACATCGCCTTTGAAGGCATAGAAAATATTGTAGCAGGTAGTCGCCATGCATTGACTGAATTCCATAGTCCGCTACAATTAGCGCAACTGTTGAATGAATTTCAACCTGTTCTATTGGATGAGAAAATTGTTCTACAGGCTAAGTTCTTTTCATCGTACTCTGATAACAGATTTGTAAATCTGTTGAGAAGAATCTGTGTTTAATTCTGAATCAATCAATATTATAAATCATGATTGCAGCAAAAAAACGAGATGAGTTTTGGGATTATGCACGTGGCTTGGGCATGATACTTGTTGTGTTGGGGCACACTAACTTTATAGGTATGAAGTGGATATATTTATTTCATATACCTTTGTTCTTTATCGTGTCGGGGGCGTTGTTTAGTGTGAGTTCTCCTGTAAGTTCGAAAGTACTGGGCAAACTGAAAAGACTGTACCTGCCTAACCTGAAATATGGGATAATGTTCCTTCTGTTGCATAATCTGTTTGTTTCCTTGCATCTTTATGCCGGGGCGGAACACTATTCTGTTACAGATTATTTTCGTGGTCTGATAAAAATTCTCTGTTGGGGTAATGAAGAATTGGGTGGAGCCATGTGGTTCTTGCGTTCTTTGTTCTTTTCTTATTTATTGTATGTATGCTATTTCTGCATAAAGGAAAGTGATTGGCAGACAGGAGGAAAGAAATGCAGGGTGAGCCTGTTTTTCTGTTTGATGGTTGTAACCTGTGGCTGGATATTTGTGAATGTTCATTCAATCTTCTCTTTAAGGACGATGATTACGATACCGTGTATTGTCTTGCCCTTTATTCTGTTTGGGCAATGGATACGAAAGACGGATTTCAGAAAACGGTTGGACAAAAAGACGTGTGTCGGCCTTGCCGTGTTTTCCATGGCGTTGTTGGTACCGACATCGTGGTATGCCCATATAGACCTGGCTCATCTGCAGTTGCCTAATTTCGTGGTATATTATTTGTTGGGCATTACGGGCTTTGTATTAGTTGCAAGCAGCAATACAATCTTGTCCGGTACGAAAGTTTATCATTGGATTGTCTATGTAGGCAATCATTCTATCCCGATTTTGGCTTTGCATTTTCTTGCCTTTAAGCTTGTGACATTTATCTATGTGTGTGCAACGGACAATACGATTGACCTGTTGTCGGCTTTCCCCTCTCCGGATTTGCCGGACAACCTGTTTCTTCCGCTGCTCTATGCCTTGGCGGGAGTTTGTCTGCCTTTATGTTTAAGCAGATGGTTTCGATTTGCTAAAAAATACATTCTTCATTTCTTTAATTTATAAATCATGCTGACAGCATCCGTTGTAGCGTTTCATACCTCGCACAGAGACTTGAAACGGCTGGCAGACTGCGTACTGCGGTCTCCTATTGACGTGTTTTTTATCATCGACAATTCGTCGAACGACAGTTTGCGTGAGTTCGCCGCACTGTCTGATAAGATTGTGTACATATACAGTGATAACCTTGGCTTTGGCAGCGGGCACAACATTGCCATCCGCAGGTCGATAGAGCTGGGAGCGCAATACCATGTGGTGATAAATCCCGACATCTATTGGGAGGGGGATGTGGTGAAACCGCTTGTCGACTTTATGGACTGCAACCCGGATTGCGGCCTGGTGATGCCGAAGGTGTTGTATCCCAATGGCGACATCCAGCATCTGTGTAAGTTGCTGCCTACGCCGATGGATTTGTTCGGCAGGCGGTTCATCCCCTTGAAAGCTTATCGGGAAAGGCATGATACGCGGTATGAACTGCACCGCACCGGCTACGACAAGGTGATGGAGGTACCTTCGCTGTCGGGCTGCTTCATGTTTGTGCGGGTGGAGGTACTGAAGCAGGTGGGCGGCTTCGACGAGCGGTTCTTCATGTATGCCGAAGACCTGGACCTGTGCCGACGGATAGGCGAAGTGTCGAAGACGATGTTTTATCCCGGGGTCTCCATCTTCCATGAGTACGAGAAAGGTTCTTACAAGAACAGGAAACTGCTGAAGTATCATATCTGTTCCGTGGTGAAGTATTTCAATAAATGGGGGTGGATATTCGACAGGAAAAGGAGAGCGGCGAACAGGAAATGTATGGAACAACTTGACGTAAAATAGAGTTTGTATGGAAATGAATTATAAGATTGCTGATACCCGGAAGATTATGGATTATATCACCGCCCGGCAGGAGTCGGTCACGGTGGAAGATATCATGCGACATTCCGGTGCGGACAAGCTCCGCGTATATCCTGCCTTGTTCGAGCTGGAGCAAGACGGCTGGCTCGAGGTGGTGGAACGTGAAGAACTCGGAGCGCCGCTGGCGGTGCGCAAAAGGCGGGAAGCTCCGTCGGCGTGGCACGGCAGTGTGTGAATGCCGCAGTGAAACAGGCACACGACAGGTAACAGCGGTTACTTTGTTTTAGGCGCAGCCGGAATCGCTCCTTTGCGGGTGGCTCCGGCTGTTTTTCATTCCATCAAACCAGCACCTCGATTTTCAGTTTCCCGCCAAGACCACGTTCCACGATATCATACAAAGTTTTCAGCGTGATGTTTTCTCCATCATTTTCTACTTTGGAGATAAAAGTACGCTTCTTGTCTATCTTGGTGGCAAGTTCGGCTTGCGTCATTGCTTTTTTCTCTCTTGCATCCCGTATTTTGAACCCGACGCGTAGTGCTTCAAGTTCCCTTTCTATCCGGTCGCGTTCAGGTGTACCCACTTGACCGTAGTAGTCATTTTTGATTTGGTCTAAAGTCTTTGTATTCATTTGTTCGTCTCCTTCCTTTTTTCTTCGTAGTATTCATTCATCAGCCTTACAGCACGGTTTATTTCCATTGGCGGTGTCTTTATTTTCATACTGCAAATGTAATTTATAAATTACATATACGTAAGCTATGATAGGAAATAACTTAGGTAGAATCACGCTTTTCTCATTTGAAGGAGTTGCCGGAAGCTAAAAGGTATAGGCCGATACTTCTCGTTGTAACGTTTCATACCTCTGTGGAATTATAAAAAAATAGTTGCTTTTTAGGAATACAATGTTTTCCTTTGCAAACTAACGGATTAAGGATATGGATAAAGAACAAGCTATAAAATTGGCACAGCGTTATAAGGAGACCTTATAGAACCCGTTTTGCTTGTTGAGGATATGGACAATCCCCTGTATGCCAACATCCTCAAAACCGAATATTGATATAAGAAAGGCGGTGTACGGAATCAAGTGAGAGCGGTGGCGCTCTTAATGAAAAATCTGTGGAGTGAAAAGATGAAAAACTGTACACTATTTTGTTGTGTAATAATAAAGTGGTACATTTGCATAAAAATGAGAATTATGGCTATAACGATAAAAAATATTCCGGTTTTAGAGGGCGCTACGGCAGAAGAGTTTGTGCGCAGTGCTGATGAAAACACGGTAAAAGCAACGCCTCGTTTGTCGGATTCAGCCAAGAAACGCTTGCAGAAAGTGTTGGAAAAATCCCGTTCTTTCCGGTTTAACTAACGATGAGCGATATTTCTTTATATGATGATTGTGTCATGCTCGCCTACAATAATGAAGTACGTGAGAATTGTCTCCCTTTCAGTTGTGGTGTGGATGATTTGGATGATTTTTTCCTTAATGATGCCGATTTATATGCGGAAGAATTGCTGGGGAAAACTTATTGTTGGGTGACGACAGAAGTCCCGCACCGTATTATAGCATTGTTTACGTTGTCGAATGACAGTATCAAGACCAAACTGATGTCTTCCGGTGATAAAAATCGCTTTCAGCGTAACATTGTAAACCCTAAGAGGGGACGCAGTTATCCGGCTGTGTTGATAGGCAGGTTGGGTGTCAATCGTGAATTTCAAGATACGCCGAGCCATATAGGGCGGCAACTGATGTCTTTTATAAAGGACTGGTTTCGGCATGAGGACAATAAAACAGGATGCCGATTTATTGTGGTAGATGCCTACAATGAGGAAAAGGTGCTTATGTATTATGAGAAAAACGGCTTTGTTCCTTTATATAAGACTGAAGAGATAGAAAAGCAATATTATGATATTCCGCAAGATGAACCTCTGAAAACTCGCCTGTTGTATTTTGATTTGAAGCGAAACTGAGAAGAACTCTGAACAGATTTCTTCGTATTTTGCTTTCTGCTCTGAACAAATTTTGCCGCATTTTGCTTTCTGCTCTGAACAAATTCGTATCTTTGTGGTGAAATAAGTCTCAGTTATGGATAGTCTGTTTTTTAAACAAGAAAGGATGTTGGCGCAGACAAGTACCCACATTATAAGGGAACTGATGAATAAAATTCATTGGAACAACCGTCTGATTGCCGTTCGGGGCTCCCGTGGTGTGGGAAAGACTACGCTGATGTTGCAATATATCAAGTTGAATTACCGGCCGGGGAGCAGGGAGGTGCTTTATTGTACGCTCGACAGTATTTATTTCAGTAATCATTCTTTGTTGGAACTGGTGGAGAAGTTCTATCTCCAGGGAGGTAAACATCTGTTTTTGGATGAAGTGCACAAGTATCCCACTTGGAGCAAGGAACTGAAGGAAATTTATGAACTGTATCCGTCGTTGCGGGTGGTGTTCAGTGGATCGTCATTGCTCAATATACTGAATGCTGATGCGGATCTCTCAAGGAGATGCCTCGCATATAATATGTATGGACTGTCGTTCAGGGAGTTTATGATGTTCTATAAGAACATTCGCTTTCCGGTGGCTACCCTGCAGGAGGTGCTGGAGAACGCGGGCGATATTTGCCGGGCTGTGAACGAACAGTGCAGGCCGGTGCAGATGTTCAATGAATATTTGCGCGAAGGCTATTATCCTTTTTATACCGGTAATCGGGAGGACTATTACATGAGCATTGAGAATGTGGTGAATTTCGTCCTCGAGCAGGAGATGCCTTTGTTGTGCGGGGTGGATCCTGTGTATATAAGAAAGTTGAAGGCGTTGCTGGGTGTCTTGGCATCGTCCGTGCCTTACGAGGTGGATATTACCAAATTGGCAGGTGTGATAGGGCTGTCCAGGAATTCGGTGATTGCTTATTTGCAGAACTTGGATCGGGCGGAACTGCTGACGTTGCTGTATTCCGATTTGGCTTCTGTCAAAAAGATGCAGAAACCGGATAAAATATATCTTCAGAACCCGAACCTGCTCTATGCGGTGGCCTCTGCCCCAGTGCAGGTCGGCACGGCAAGGGAGACGTTTGTGGTAAGCCAACTGGCGGTGAACCATGAAGTGGAGTATGGAAAGACACAGGGGGATTTTGTGGTCGACCATAAATATACACTGGAAGTGGGTGGGGCGGATAAGACCTTCAGGCAAATAGCTGGTTTGCCGGATTCTTATATCCTGGCTGATAATATGGAATTTGCCACCGGAAAGAAGCTGCCGTTGTGGATTGTGGGAATGACGTATTGAGAGATTTCCCCGTTGATATTTCTTTTTGTTTTTGGAAATAATCGTATCTTTGCGCTGTAATAATTAACATCTTCTGTTTTTATGCAAGAAAAGATTATCATTCTTGATTTCGGCTCACAGACCACGCAACTCATCGGCCGTCGTCTGCGTGAGCTGAATGTATATTGCGAGATTGTGCCTTATAATAAATTCCCCCAAGGGGATGGGAGTGTAAAAGGAGTTATCCTGTCGGGTAGCCCCTTTTCTGTATACGATGCAAGTGCGTTCAAGGTGGACTTGGACGGGATTCGCGGACAATACCCTATATTGGGCATCTGCTACGGCGCGCAATTCATCTCTTATAGCAACGGAGGACGGGTGGAACCTGCCGGAACACGCGAATACGGACGGGCGCACCTCAGCTCCTTCGACCGTGAGAACGTCCTTTTCAAAGGTGTGAAGGCCAACACGCAGGTATGGATGAGCCATGGTGATACGATTACTGCCGTCCCCGGGAACTTCCGGGTCATCGCTTCGACGGACAAGGTGGCGATTGCCGCCTATCAGGTGGAGGGCGAAAAGGTGTGGGGCGTGCAGTTCCATCCGGAAGTGTTCCACAGCGAGGACGGCACGCAGATGTTGCGCAACTTCGTGGTGGAGGTGTGCGGTTGCAGCCAGAGCTGGAGTGCCGCATCGTTTGTAGACACCACGGTGGCGGAACTGAAGGCGCAGATTGGCACGGACCGCGTCATACTCGGGTTGAGCGGCGGCGTGGACTCTTCGGTGGCCGCCGTGTTGCTGAACCGCGCCATCGGCAAGCAGCTGACCTGTATCTTCGTCGACCACGGATTGCTCCGTAAGGATGAGTTCAAAAATGTGATGCACGACTATGAGTGCCTGGGGCTGAACGTCATCGGCGTGGATGCCAGCGGGAAGTTCTTCAAGGACTTGGAGGGCGTGACGGATCCTGAACGGAAACGTAAAATCATAGGACGTGACTTCATCGAGGTGTTCGATGCCGAGGCGCACAAGATAACCGATGCCCGCTGGCTGGCGCAAGGCACCATTTATCCGGACCGCATCGAGAGCCTGAACATCACGGGAAAGACCATCAAGAGCCACCACAATGTGGGCGGTCTGCCCGAGGAGATGAACCTCCGCCTGTGTGAGCCGCTGCAATGGCTCTTCAAGGATGAAGTCCGCCGTGTGGGGCGCGAGCTGGGGATGCCGGAACACCTGATTACCCGCCATCCTTTCCCCGGACCGGGACTGGCTGTGCGCATACTGGGCGACATCACGCCGGAGAAGGTGCGCATCTTGCAAGATGCCGACGATATCTTCATACGGGGCTTGCGCGACTGGAAGGTGAAGGACGCCGACGGCAACGAGACAACGCTCTACCACCAGGTGTGGCAGGCAGGCGTCATCCTGCTGCCCGTGCAGAGCGTGGGCGTGATGGGCGACGAACGTACGTACGAACGTGCCGTGGCCTTGCGCGCCGTGACTTCCACCGATGCCATGACGGCCGACTGGGCGCATCTGCCCTACGAGTTCCTGGGCAAGGTGTCCAATGACATCATCAATAAGGTGAAGGGTGTGAACCGCGTCACCTACGACATCTCTTCCAAACCGCCTTCGACCATCGAGTGGGAGTAAGCGGAAACGGTGAACGGAGTGAATTTATTAACTTTAAATATAGAATAGTATGAAGCAGGACATGATTGTGATTCTGGACTTGGGAAGCCACGAGAATACGGTGCTTGCCCGGGCGGTTCGTGCGTTGGGGGTATATAGCGAAATCTATCCGCACGACATTACGGCGGCCGAGCTGAAGGCGCTGCCCAATGTGAAAGGTATTATCATCAACGGAGGTCCGAACAACGTGATTGACGGGGTGGCCATCGATGTGCTTCCCGAAATCTACGGGGCGGGATTCCCGGTGATGGCGGCCGGACACGACAAGGCTTTGTGCGAGGTGAAACTTCCGCAGTTCACGGACGATGTGGAGGAAATCAAGCGTGCGGTGAAGTCTTTTGTGTTCGATACGTGCAAGGCGGAGGCCAACTGGAACATGGCGAACTTCGTCAACGACCAGATTGAACTGGTGCGCCGGCAGGTGGGCGACAAGAAGGTGTTGCTTGCCCTCTCGGGCGGTGTGGACAGTTCGGTGGTAGCGGCGTTGCTGCTGAAGGCCATCGGGTCTAACCTGGTGTGCGTGCACGTGAACCACGGCCTGATGCGCAAGGGCGAGTCGGAAGACGTGGTCGAGGTGTTCAAAAACAAGCTGAACGCCAACCTGGTGTATGTGGATGCTACCGACCGTTTCCTGAATAAGTTGGCGGGCGTGGCAGACCCCGAGCAGAAGCGTAAGATTATCGGCGGCGAGTTTATCCGCGTGTTCGAGGAAGAGGCGCGCAAGCTCGACGGCATTGACTTCCTGGGTCAGGGAACTATCTATCCCGACATTGTGGAAAGCGGTACGAAGACCGCCAAGATGGTGAAGTCGCACCACAACGTAGGCGGCCTGCCCGACGACTTGCAGTTCAAGTTGGTGGAACCCCTCCGCCAGCTGTTCAAGGATGAGGTGCGTGCCTGCGGTGTAGAACTCGGCTTGCCCTACGAGATGGTTTACCGCCAGCCGTTCCCCGGACCGGGCTTGGGTGTCCGTTGCCTGGGTGCCATCACGCGCGACCGTCTGGAGGCTGTCCGTGAGTCGGATGCCATCCTGCGCGAGGAGTTCCGCCTGGCAGGCTTGGACAAGAAGGTATGGCAATATTTCACCATCGTGCCCGACTTCAAGTCGGTAGGCGTGCGCGACAATGCCCGCTCTTTCGACTGGCCTGTCATCATCCGCGCCGTCAATACGGTGGATGCCATGACAGCTACCATCGAACCGGTGGACTGGCCTGTCTTGATGAAAATCACAGACCGCATCCTCAAGGAGGTGAAGAACGTTAACCGTGTCTGCTACGATATGTCTCCGAAGCCTAATGCTACGATTGAGTGGGAATAGGAAGAGGGGTAAATAGGAAATATCTTTTTGTAAGGAGTTATCGGGAGTGATAACTCCTTACAAAGAAATCAAATTAAACTTTATATCCACTTGCCCGGCAGCGTCTCCGCATGGGGTACCACGATTTCTCCCCGGTGCAGTTCTACCCACCCTTTGTTTTGCATCGAGTTGAGTGCCTTCGACACTCCGAGCCGTGTCTCGTTGATGATTCGTGCCAGGTCTTCCATTTTGATTTTCAGAATCTTCTCGCCTGCCAGCCGTTCCGCGTGGCTAAGGATGAAATGGATGATGCGCGCTTCGGGGTCTTCGCCGGACACTGCCCATAAGCGGTTGTGCAGTATCTGCGTGCGGTTGCTGGCTATGTTCATGTAGTTCAGGCGGAATATCTCGTAGTTGAAAAGCTCCTTCATCACGAACGCCTTGCTGATGCTGACGGTGTGTACCTCGGTCTTGGCGCGGTAGGTGGCGATGTAGCACGTCTTCATCCCGAACATGGAGTAAGACTCAATCAGATAGGGAGCCGGGAAGCATTCCGTAAGGCTGTAAGACAAGTCGGCAGACGATGTGGTGGCGGAGACTTCTCCTTTCAGGATGAAAACCAGCTCATCGCACGGGTCTCCTTGCTTGAGGAGAACCTCGCCCGGCTTGTGTTTTGTGAAGTGCAACTTGACTTTCTCCAGAATGCAGGTGAAGTCTTCTCTGACAAGTCCTTGGAAAAGGGGTAATTGTAATAGTGTGTCGAACATTGTTTCCATATCATCTTTGCCTTCCGTTTTTTCTAGGGGGGACAGGCTAAGAACAAAAGTAGATATAATCGAAGTCTGCCGTAAATACTTGCCTGCTCTTTTTGTTTTTTTTATTATTTCTTAAGCGTGCTACATTTAAAGGGGTTATCGGGAGTCAAAAGGAGTTATCGGGAGTTATCGGGAGTTATCGCCCTTCGGGCTAGGAGTTAGAAGCCAATAGTCTTGTTTATATAAGGCGGTAGTATCGGCCGATAACTCCTAACGGAGCGTAGCGGAGTG
>ERZ808024.144-NODE-144-length-60301-cov-8.804380_pt1 | contig 60301 bp, 52 predicted proteins | sample MGYA00380181_ERZ808024 | MGnify/ENA primary metagenome ERZ808024 (study PRJEB31490, sample SAMN06133413) | mouse gut metagenome | isolation source: Z2_1 | host: mice | place: China: Chengdu | collected 2015-05 ...
AACGGAGTGTAGACCAACGACGCAGATGGAAAATCAGGCAAGTTATATGGCTGGTTACTTATTATTCGGTGTACTAGTATCATAGCATACTTGAAAAATTGTTCAGTCTTTTCCTTCGCTCCCGGTAGTCCGGGAGCACTTCTTCCACAATTCTCCAGAAATCTTTAGAATGATTCATCTCTTTTCTGTGTGCCAGTTCATGTACGACCACATAATCCAGAAGGTCCATCGGCATAAGCACAAGCTTCCAGTTGAAGTTAAGATTACCTTTGCTGCTGCAGCTCCCCCATCTTGTCTTCTGTTCCCGGATGGTTATCCTGCCATAAGATATTCCCATCAGCCGGGCATAATGATCCGTCCGCTCCGGAAAGACCCGAAGCGCCCTTTCAACGCCTTCGCGGCGGATCTCTTCCGTGATGACCATCCTATTTTCCTGCGCCTTATGGAGCTGTTTTTGATTCTTAACGATCCAGTCTTGCTTCTCTCTCAGGAAATCTTCTACCTGTTTTCTGGATATGGAGTATGGAGTCCGCACAACCACTTTTCCGCCCTCTTTGATCTGGATCGCAATCGTCTTGCGGCGGGAACGAATCCATTCATATGTAATCTGCTCCATCTGGATGTACTCCTTGCTTCAATTTTGTTTCGCCGCATAGCATGCTATATATTTTTCCTTTAATTTATATCTTTCTACACAATAGTATAAAATCACAAAAGTTTATCCAAACAATTAGCATGCTATGTATTCTGCATCAACCGAAATACCCGCATCACTTATCTGACGCTCCGTCCCCCAGCTCATCATAAAAGGTATAACCGCATCTTCCGTTCTCTTTGGTGTGGTACAGCGCAGTATCCGTCTGACGGAACAAGTCGTCATGGAAGCCCCGCTCGGAAAATGCAATGCCGACGCTGAGCGAATACTTGGGAAAATCTCCCTGAGGATTCTGAAGGATCTCGTTGACCGCGTCAATCTTATCCCGAATGATCTGCTTCTTATCTGCGGTCATCTTTTCCATGATCACCGCGAATTCATCTCCGCCGATCCTAAGTACATAATCTGCTTTCCTGAAATTATCCTCCAGAAGATTCGCAACCTTAATAAGCGCCTGGTCGCCCACATCATGTCCGTAATTATCATTGATCGCTTTGAACACATCCACATCTACCAATAAAAAAGCCAGCTTTTTTACTGGATTTCGGAGACGCTCCTTCAATTGCTCGAATGACTGCCGGTTCAAAAGACCCGTCAGCGCATCCCGTTCCGCCTTCTGCCGGAGCATATTCTGCTGTTCCATCGTCATCTCATATACATTGTTATATGTGGCCGCAAGATATTTAAACTCATAAGCCCCTGTAATCTGCAGAAAATTATTATTCTTAATACAGTTCACATATAAACGGATCGGTCTCAGAATCAGGACCGCGATCATAATATAAGAGAAGATCACCAGCGCTACGATCAGAACCGTATAGATACTCTGGCAGATGAGCGCATTTCTCATCTCATTTTCGCTCTTCGCCTGCCCTTCTTCACAGATCGTGATCACCCTCTCTGTGACAACTGATATATTCTCTTCTATCAGCTTCTTCATATCTCTGTATTCCCCGCTGAACACTAATCCGACGGCAACGTCTGACTTCTCTTCATCTGCGAAGGACAGTTCTTCTTCTGTCAGCGGATAGTCCTTAACCTCCGGCGGAAACATACTTATATCGTCATCTGCCGATAACGCCGCAAGCTTCATGGCGTGCATCTCCATCTCCATAAGCTCATTGGATAATTCCAACGCTCTCCGGGATGCATCCAGAATCTCATCGTCCTTCCCGCCCATGTGTTTTTCAAGCGTTTCAAGCGCCGTATCTCTTCTCTTTGTCTCCTCTACCTCTGTAAAATATTCCTCTACATAGACAGAGTCTTTCGTGACGGCATAGAGACGTACCTGATCCGTCAGGTAATTCGACCCTAACAGTAAATTCTCCGCCTCCTCCTGTATATATATGTATTCCTCTGTCATGTCCGCCAGCTTTTTGTAATCGCGCATTACACGAACGATCCCTTCTCCGATCAGCACAGAGACTATGATCGTAACCGCAACCATCCATAAGCTAAGCGTCTGTATCCGCAGCCCCCGCAGAGTACCTGCATTTTCTTCTGATGTCTGTATACTCACCTTTCGTTACCTGGCCCTTTCATAATTATTTCCTGTATCTCAGTTTATCACAGCAAGGACCATTCTACAAGGCTAAGCCAACCGATATTCTTTTCGCTTCCTTCTCTACCAAAACATTTCTTCGGCCCACCGCGCCGCCTTCTCTTCGTACGCTTCTTCTAAGTCCGTCAAACGTTCCTCTATCTCTTCCGGGTATTCGTCCGAATTGATATTCCCCATGAATGCATTGATCAATTCATCGCTAAGATGAATCTTCCATGTGCCGCCCTCTCTATACGCCGTAACGTCAATCTCTTCTGTCCAGGTGTTCTCCGTCTCATCGATACAGCGGATCAGGTCGTCATCCCTGTAGTTAATCATATCTCCCACATTCCTGATAAGAGAAACTGCTCCGATCTCTGTATCTTCGATCATATCCTCCACGATCCCTAAGGCATAACGCCCCATCGCTTCCGACATATCTTTGTTGGCAAACGTCATCCTGATCCGGGCCTTATCCCCGTCTTCTTCTATCTCGCCGACTTTCCAGATCAATTCTTCTACAACCTTCTCTGCAAACCTGTGGTTCTCCCTGTAATGCCTGCCTTTAAAAAAATGCGTCTGCAATAATTCACTGAATACCTTGTACTCCTTCTCAACCGGAAATCCGATCATATTCAGGCAGGCTCCCTCGTAATTATCCGTACATTCATTAAAGGTCTTAAGATCCAGCCCCTTTATCGCCTCCATCGTCTGCTGCGCCGCCTCCCTTGGGGTATCTGCAGTCTTATTCTTCATCTTCCCGGCGCAGGCCGTAAGAAGAAGAAAAACTGTCAGAAGCACAGCAATTACCACTGTATTTACATGTGTATTCACATGCCTTTTAACCTCCATAGCTTTCCCTTCCGTGCTTCTGTTCCTGCCTGCTTCTGTTCCGTAGTCTCCCGTTCCGTCATATTTTACTGTCCTCATAAGTCCAAACCTCCGTTTTCTGCATATACTTAAAAACCGGATTCCCGAATCCCGTCTTCAAGTATATCTTATTCCTTCCATTCAGACATAGCAATCCGCCGTGCATGAACCGACGGTCAGACAGCATAAAAAGGCGCTAAACAGAACAGTTCGTCTGAGCTGCCGCGCTAAATGTGCAGCACTGCCGAGAAATAAAACCAGCCGTCCTGGCATTTCAGAATGCTTGTACCATGATTCTTCTCGATCACCGAATTAATATTGAGGAATCCTATCCCGTGTTCATCCTTTTCCCTCTTCGTTGTGAGGATTCTCTTTCCTTTTATCACAACCGGCTCTTTCACCGGATTACGCACGGAGACCGTCAGTTCCTCCTCTTCCAGCATCATCTTAAACTGTATGATCTTATTGCCGTCAAGCTTCTCGCAGGCCTCGATGGCGTTGTCTAACAGATTCACAAGCAGGGCAACGATATCTTCCTTGCTCATCGTAAGCCCGGACAGATCATTTACCGACATCACCATCGTAATGCCTCTCTCTCTGGCGTATTGGTACTTCTGGTTCAGCACCGTATTGACCACCAGATGATTCGTGTCGACGCAGTCCTCGCCTTTTCGGATGCCGCTGTTCAATTCTTCGATGTAATCAAGGGCCTCCTCAACCTCCCCTGCCTTAAGCATTCCGTGTATACATCCCAATTGATTTTTGTAATCGTGCAGATACCTCCGGTAGCGCGTCTCGCTCTCTTGCGTATTCCGGTACATTTCCATCTGATTTTCTAGCTTCTCCTGCATAAGACGGACCTTTTGCACCTGCTCCTCCTTCTCCAGGATATTTCCGATAAAATAAAAGGCAAGCACATTGATCACGCAATAACCAACAGCGGCCGCCAGTAGAGCGCCGCTGTCCGCACGGATCGAATCCGTATACCATATATACATTGACAACAGTGTTGTCACCAGAATACTAATCACCGGAAGCCATCCAAAACGGCTCCACCCGGTCCTGCCAAAGCTGTCCGACCAATCCCTGCATTTATAGTGGAAGATAAGCGTCAGGCATATGAGCAGAATATCGCACAGCCAGTCTGACAGACCGGGAATATTCGCATACGGCCGGGGCATCACATAGATCACCGACAGCGCCAGCAGATTCATTACCCAGTAAAGCGCGCACCAGAATACAGCAAGCAGTATGGTCTTTCCAAGATTCCCCTTATAAAAAATCTGTATGACGATACCAAGCAGTATGACCACCCGGACAGGCTGAAGCAGATGTCCCGGCGCCTCTGTCACGGCAATCAGGAAAAATCCCGCCGCAAACGCCAACGGCGGCAGATACTCGCTTCGTCCCCTGCGGGGTAAAACCGTCCCGAAAAAGATGCTGCATCCGATCCCTGTAAGCAGGCTTCCCGCCAGACTTCTTACGATCATCTCCATCTACATTGCCCCCTTATACGCTACAAACTCTTCCTTCACCTTGCGAAACCGAAGTCTCGGCACCGGAAGTTCCTCTCCCGAGTCCAGGGTCACCAGATAATTACTGATCGTCCTGACATGTTTCATGTTTACAAGGAAACTTTTATGTGTCCTTAGAAACCCATATCCTGACAACAGCTCTTCAAGTCGATCTAATTTCTCATAGATCTGGTAGGTCACAGCTTCCTTCTCCATGTAAAAAAATATACACTTGTGGCTCCGGCTTTCTATATAAACGATATTATCCGTATACAGCGTTTTCTCTCCCTCAACAAAAGAGAACGTGACCCGGCGGATCTGCATTTTCCTTAGAATCGCATCCATACACTCCGCCATCTGCCCCTCGAGAGCATCCTTCATAATGTAACGCACCGCTCCCACCTTATACCCTTCCAGCGCATAATTCAGAAATGCCGTCACAAGCACAATACAAGTCTCTGACTCATACTTACGCATCTTAGCCGCTGTCTGGATCCCGTCTATGCCCTCCATATTGATATCCAGGAAGACAACATCATATCCGACAAGATTCTTCCTCTCTGCAAGGAATTCCTTCCCTGAGCAGAAGAGATCCACCGAAGCCTCCAGATCATGAGCTTCCAGATATGAAAGAAGCAGACCATGTATCTGATCTCTATAATATTTTTCATCGTCACAGATCGCAATTGTAAGCATAAGTCAGATCTCCCATCTTAGCACAGACCCAGAATCATCTGCTGTCTCTGATCCCGCTTAATTATATATCCTTCTTCAGCCTGCCATTCTCAACATTTGGGCTGATAAAATTCTGATACGCATACTCCCACAATACTTCCGACCCCTTTGCCGTACCTTGATTCCTCGCCATTACCTGGCTCAACCGGACTCCATGTTCTACCCAGCTCTTCCCCTCTGCCGCGTCATTTAACATCAACGGCTGAATATGGTCCATAGCGTGAGCGAACTTGGCTTCCGCAGTCTCCCACTCTTCAAACTCATCCCACAGCGCACGGAACCTGCTGCCCTGATCCTTCGGCAGAAGGCCGAATATCCTGTCCGCCGCCGCCAGTTCCCTCGCCCGCTTGGTCTTATTGCCCTCTTCGTCATAGGCATAGGTATCGCCGGCATCGATCTCCACCAGATCGTGGATCAGGAGCATCGTCACCGTCTTCAATATATCGATCTCTTCATTAGAATATTCGCTCAGAAGGACCGTCATGATCGCCATATGCCATGCATGCTCCGCATCATTCTCCTTGCGCTTTGCGTCCGTAAGATAGGTCTGCCTTCCGATAAACTTCTCCTTATCGATCTCCCGAAAGAAATCGAACTGTTTTTCTAATCTTTCTTTGTCCATGCTTTCCTCCATTAAACCAACAGAAGGCAGACAACCGAAGCGTCTGCCTTCCGTATTGGATAAACTCTACTCTGCGTGCTCAGTATGCAGAAGCATATGGGCTCTGTGTGAATTCGGCTTCTCGAAGAATTCGTCATACATCTTAAGGATATCCGGATTCTCATGCGAGAAGCGAAGTTCCATATTCTCGTCCAGATAATACAGATTCTTGCTTCTTTCAAACGCCAGTTCCTCGCCGTCATGGATCGGCTGTCCGCCGCCGCCGACACAGCCTCCCGGACAGGCCATAACCTCCACAAAGTCATAGTGTACTTCTCCTGCTTCTATCTTTTTAAGAAGCGCCCTTGTGTTGCCAAGCCCGCTGACTACCGCCGTTCTCACCTTGATATCATCAATGGCGAATTCTGCCTCTTGAACGCCGTTATTCTCATTGAAGCCGCTGCTTCTTACCGCCTTAAATGCATCTGCCGGAGGATTCTCCTTCTTGATGATATAATAAGCGCTGCGAAGCGCCGCCTCCATAACGCCGCCCGTCGCTCCAAAGATCACTCCCGCGCCGGTTCCGTCATGCATCGGACGGTCGCTCTCGATATCCTTAAGCGTCTCCGGCCTGATGTGTGCGGAGCGGATCATCTTCACCAGCTCTCTTGTTGTGATAACTACGTCAATGTCATGGCCTGCATATTCCTCATAGAACAATTCCATCTCCCGTTCCGCCTTCTTCGCTACGCAGGGCATTACGGATATGGTAAATATCTTGTCAGGGCTTACCCCCAGCTTCTGTGCAAAATAAGTCTTCATGGCCGCTCCGAACATCTGCTGCGGCGACTTTGCCGTGGAGAGATACTTCACAAGGTGCGGGAACTGACTCTTAATGAAGCGGATCCAGCCCGGACAGCAGGAGGTAAACATCGGACGGTCTTTTAATTCCCCGCCTGTAAACCGGGAAACGAACTCATGGCCTTCCTCCATAATGGTCAGGTCCGCGGAGAATACGGTGTCAAACACATAGTCAACGCCCATTCTCTTAAGCGCGTCCATGATCTTGCCTATCGTGGCATCCTTTGGTTCCAGTCCGATCTGCTCGCCCCATGCGGCGCGGACTGCCGGCGCCACCTGCGCAACGACGATCTTATCCTTATCGGCCAGAGCCTTCCACACCTTGCCGGTATCGCTTCTCTCCCTGAGAGCGCCCACTGGGCAATGGGTAATACACTGTCCGCAGAGGGAACAGTCGGATTCTTCGATCGTCTTATGACCTGCTACATTCACCGTCGTACGCGAACCGGTTCCTTCAAGATCCCAGATATTCAAGCCCTGCACCTTATCGCAGACCTGAATACAGCGCATACATTTGATACATTTTGCCGAATCGCGGATAAGCGGGAAATGCTTGTTCCATGGCTGGTGTTCCAGTTCCTTCTTAAACGGGATCTCCAGGATATCCAGATCATTGGCGATCTTCTGGAGACTGCAGTTACCGCTTCTCATACAGGTTACGCACAGGCAGTCATGCTGAGACAGGATAAGCTCCACCGTATTTCTCCTGTGATTTCTGACCTTAGGGCTGTTCGTATAGACGACCATCCCCTCCTCGGCCACATTATTACATGCGGTGATCAGCCGCTCTTTTCCTTCCAGTTCCACAACACATACCCGGCATGCGGCGATCTCGTTGATTCCTTTCAGATAACAAAGGCTTGGGATCGTGATCCCGTTCTGATCGGCAGCTTCCATGATCGTGGTATTTTCTTTTACCGAAATCTGTTTTCCGTCTATTGTAAGATTTACCATAACTTCTCTCTGCCTCCTTTGAATATTCCATATCCGAAATGATCGCACCGTAAGCAGCGGTTTGCTTCCTGTATCGCTTCCTTTTCTGTCATGCAGTTTTCCACGCCTTCGAAGTCGCAAACTCTGATCCCGGCCTCGCGTTCCGTAAGATTCACCCGTCCGCAAGGCGTTCTGTCGTCGATATTCGGGATCGGGACTTCCACATCACTGGTGATAATATGATGATATCCCAGATATTCGTCGATATTGGCCGCAACGACCTTAGCGCCTGCGATCGCCTTAATTACAGTCGCAGGGCCGCTTGCGCTGTCTCCTCCGGCAAATACGCCCGGCATATCCTTAAACGCGCCGGTACTTGTGGTGACGATCTTGCCCCGCGCCACCGGTACGCCTGCATCTTCAAAATGCTTCGTCTCAATATTCTGTCCGATCGCAATGATCAGCACATCACAGGGGATATAGATCTCTTCTTCTCCGGTAGGCTTGATACTCGCACGTCCGTCACGGATCGCGCTTACCATCTGAGGCGTTACATAGATACCCTTCACATGGCCGTCCTCACCCACGTCAATAGAAGCAGGGGCTTTCAACGTCTGCATCTCGATCCCCTCTGCAACCGCCCCTTCGATCTCGTCATAGAGCGCGGTCATATCGGCAATCCTTCTGCGGTACACGATGCTGACCTTCTTCGCTCCCAGACGCTTCGCGGTGCGCACTGCGTCCATGGATACATTGCCGCCTCCGATCACGGCAACCTCTTTCCCTGTCAGATCCATGATCTTATTCATCCCGACGTCTCTTAGGAACTCTACCGCAGGCAGCACACCCTCGGCGTTCTCTCCCTCGATCCCAAGCTTCTTGTCCGTGCTCGCTCCTACGGCGATGAGCACCGCGTCGTATTCCTTCTGGATCTCCTGGATCGTTATGTCGGTTCCTACCTTCACGCCGTACTTTACTTCCACACCGGTCTTAAGGATGCTGTTGATGTCATCGTCAAGCCTTTCCTTGGGCAGACGGTAATTCGGAATACCGTACCTCAGCATTCCGCCAAGCTTTGGAAGCATCTCAAACACGGTCGTCTGATGTCCCATCAACTGCAGATAATAAGCCGCGCTTAACCCGCAGGGGCCGCCGCCCAGTACGGCAATCTTCTTCCCGGTGCTCTCGGCACATGCCGGCGGATCGACCTCACCTGCAAAATCCGCCGCCACGCGCTTCAACCCGCGGATATTAATGGCATCGTCCACCATATTCCTGCGGCATCTGGCCTCGCACGGATGCTCGCAGATAAATCCGCAGGTAGTCGGGAACGGATTGTCCTTACGGATCAGGCGGATCGCATCCGCGTATCTCCCGTCTCTGACTAATGCGATATATCCCGGTATATCCACACGCGCCGGACATAAGGATACACATGGTACCGGCTGGCTGTATGTACAGATGCACCGTCCTCTCTCAATATGTTCGATATAGTCGTCACGGTATCCGATCAGTCCCTTGTACACCATATTGGCCGCCTCATAACCGATCGCACAGTCCGCAGACTCCATAATAGACACTGCCGTCTCTTCCATAATACCCAGTGTCTCCATCGTTGCTTTTCCGTCCAGAACATCTTTAATAAGATGATTCAACTGCCCCAGCCCGATACGGCACGGCACGCATTTGCCGCATGTCTGCGCATGACACAGCTCTAAAAATGCTCTTGCCATATCTACCGGGCACAGGCCCGGCGGGCTGGATTCGATCCGCCGTTCCAGATCTTTGTACAGACCTTCTATTACGATATCGGCACGGCTAGGAGAGTCAATCTCTAATCTACTCATTTTACGTTCTTTCCTCCCTCTTATTTAGTTAATTTTTTTGTATAATTATTATAACATTTGTTGGGGAGTTTGTAATCCAATTTTCGATAATTTTTTCATTTGACAGAGTAGTCAGAATTTTACAGCACCAGACACTAGATACTAGATAAAGGACGGCCGCTTTTTTCCATGGCGAGTAATTGCTTCTTCTTATCGGTCCCGCCCGCATAGCCCGTCAGACTGCCGTCTGCTCCGACGACTCTGTGACAGGGAATGATCAGGGATATGGGATTATGTCCTACCGCGCCGCCCACAGCCTGCGCAGACATGCTCTTAAGTCCCTTTTGCTCTGCGATTCTTGCCGCGATCCGGCCGTATGTCGTCGTCTGCCCGAACGGAATCGCAAGCAGGATCTCCCACACAGCCTGCCGAAAAGAAGTCGAAGCCGTTGATAACGGCGGTGTAAAATCCGGCGCTTTGCCGCCAAAATAAATATCAAGCCACCTCTTCGTCTCCTCAAAGACAGGCAGACTCATCTCTTCACGATCGCCGGACAGCACAGAACCGAAATACTTCTGCCCGTCAAACCACAGCCCTGTGATCTCTCTGCCGCTGCTTGAGACGGTAATCCCTCCCAGCGGCGAATCATAATGATAAACATACGTCATAACACGTTACCTCAACACTTCCACCAGATCCGAATGATTCCCAGAACCAGCAGATGCACCGGATAGAACAGATAGAAGAACCATTTTGAGAATGTCCTTCCCGCCTCCATCCGCCTGCCGTTGTAGAAATACAGGATCACGATCCCTGACAAACCGATCCCAAGTACGGCATATATTGAATCAGCCAGGTTCTCTCCCAGTGGGACCATTCCTATCCCTCCCAGGAGTTTTACCGCAAAAAACATCCCCATAGACGCAAGAAACGCGGCGGTATTCTTCTTCCCTGCGTCCTTCGCCCGCACAAACAGCATCGTAAATGCCGGCGCGAGTACAAACCAGTCGCAGAATACCGCCAGCAGGAATATCACAGCGATCCTTGCGAACCTCTCTTCCCTGACCTTCACCTGGTCCATGACCTGGATAAGCCGAAAGCACAGATACAGGGTAAACAGCATATTGAATCCGTTAAGTTCGATCCATTTTCCGTCTGCGAACGCCATACTATACGGAATCTGCGACAAAACAGCAAATACCAGCAGCCTGCGCCCGTACTTCTCCTTAGACCGCGTATACTCATATCCCTCTACAAGAAAATAACACATGGTAACTGCCGTAAAGTAGCCGATATTCAAAAAAAGCTTATACAACGGCGTTCCGGGCGCAAGGAATATGTTCGCGATATGGTTCAGAAGCATGGCAAGCATGGCGGCATATTTGATCACATCCCTGTTAAGTATCCTCATGCCTGATTCCACCCCCATATCTCATACGCCGTATACGAATGGTCAAAATGATACCCTAGCTTCCCGGCAAGCTCCTTCGACCACAGGTTTTGTGCATCCCAGCTCGGATACAGGCCTCTCTTCAAACACTCCAGAATCAGCCCGGCCCCGCAGATACGGGCAAGCCCTCTTCTGCGGTAATCCGGTCTGGTATCGATCTCTATCTCTATGCCGCCCCGATAAGATGAATAAGACGAAGCGCCTGATACCGGCTCATTGTCCTTTAATACAGCCACTCCCAATCCATATTCCCGGTACATCTCATAATCCGCATACTGCGATACCCAGTCCGCACACCACTCCCGCTCTTTGTTCTGCCGGCCTTCCCTGCACCAATGGTAGAGCTCTTCATCTATCAGCCGAATGGAATACTCCGGCGGCAAAGCCGCTGTTATCTGCTTAAGCTTCTCTTCGCAGAATACCTCCGGCTCTTTTCGGAAGGCATATCTGGTAACCTTCTTAGCCCGTTCTTCGTAGCAGCGCTCTATCATCTCCCCCCACGCCTCATCCCGGGGCACCATGATGACGAATTCCTGACGGCACTCCTTCGGCCGGTAACGTACCAGCTCCTCATTCGGCTTCCCCGCCAAAAAGCAGAAATCCCCAAGAAGAGCCATCCCGGACTTGAAGCCATGCGCCTGTTCCGTATAGACCTCTCCCATCACGCCCTGAAGGCAGGACCAGATCAGTGTTTCCTGCCATCCGTCAAATATCTCTTCTGCTTCTTCCAGATACCCGGGCTTACCGATCATCGTCTTCCACTCTCCCTGCTGTTCTCCACCGCACAGGAGATCGCCTCATTGTAAGTAGGATGCGCCCGCATTGCATACATAAGCTGCGACGACGTCAGCCCGTTGGCAATCGCTGTCGCCAGCTCTCCGATCATATCCGTCGCACGGGGACACATCAACTGCGCCCCTAAGATCACGTCGCTGTCCGCCGCGAATAAGATCTTAATGAATCCCTGCTCTTCCTTCGATATGATCGACTGTCCATTGACGTCCATCACATATCTGCCGCACCGGATCGGCACGCCCTTCCTTCTGGCCTCCTCTTCCGTTATCCCGACAGATGCGATCTCCGGGTCCGTATACAGACAGCTCGGTACGATCGAGATCGGAACGAACAGGCAGCTCGGCACCATCTCAACGATCACGGACGGCGGCACGTCATTCATACGTTCTACCACATAAGTCGCCTGCGCGGACGCCACATGCGCCAGCTGGATCCCGCCTATGACGTCGCCTACCGCGAAGATACCGGGTATGTTCGTCGCAAAGAAATCGTCCACCACGATCCGCCCGTTCTCCATGCGGATCGGGACATCCGGGTCGAACAGCCCTTCCGTATTCGCCGTCCTGCCCACAGATACCAACACCGCGTCCACCTCCGCCTCCCGGTTCCTGCCCTGATGCACGTAGCGGCATTTCAGGCCTTCCTCAATCTTCACGACCTCTTCCAGGATACTCTCCTTGTATATCTGTATCCCACGGCTCGCCAGAATCTCTTCCAGCGTATCCGAGAACTCCTTATCCATATTCGGCAGAAGGCGGTCCGATACCTCCACGATCGTCACCTTCCCTCCAAGAGCGTTAAATACCGTGGCAAGTTCTATTCCGATCACGCCTCCGCCAAGGATCAGAAGCCTTGGATACCTGCTCTCATTAGACAGAAGCAGTTCCTCACTGGTCATCACTCCCGGCAGGTCCATGCCGGGGATGTCGATCATCCTCGCTTTCGCCCCCGTTGCGATCAGGATATATTTCCCTGTGAAATACTCCGTCGTTCCATCCTCCATCGCAACTCTCACTCTTCTGTCATTCTGAATCACCGCCGTACCGCGGACAGATACGATCCCAAGCTCCGCGAATTCCCGTTCAAGTTCCTTTCTCATGGTTGCCGCAGACAGACTCTTATATTCGTAGATCTTCTGCAGGTCGAATCCCACCTTCTCTGCAAACAGCCCAAACTTCTCACAGCCTGCCATATCTCTGTACAGCGTTGCCGAATGTATCAGCGCCTTCGTAGGGATACACCCCCGGTTAACACAGGTCCCTCCCACATCTCCTTTATCAATGATCGCGACAGACATTCCCAGTTTTGCTGCCTTTTTCGCCGCTACATAACCGCCCGGCCCGGCCCCGATAATGACCAGGTCATATTGTTTCCCCATCATATTTCTTCCTCCTGATTTGAACGGACTAATCGATCTGCCAGTCTACCGGCTCGGCCCCATGCTCCTTAAGAAATGCATTGGTCTGGCTAAACGGCCTGCTGCCGAAGAATCCCCTGTATGCCGACAATGGACTTGGATGAGGCGCCTTCAGGATCAGATGATTCGGATTCGACAGCATCTTCTCCTTGCGCTGCGCCGGCGCCCCCCACAGAATGAATACGATCGGCCGGTCCTGCCCGTTCAGCGCCGTGATCGCCGCATCGGTGAATTCCTCCCATCCGATCCCCCTGTGGGAATTCGCCTGATGCGCCCGCACCGTAAGCACCGTATTCAGCATCAGAACCCCTTGCTCGGCCCATTTTGTGAGACATCCGTGCTCCGGTATCCGGCATCCCAAGTCATCATGAAGTTCCTGGTATATGTTAACCAGAGACGGAGGAACCTCCACTCCCTTTTTCACGGAAAAGCACAGCCCATGCGCCTGCCCGTGATTGTGATACGGATCCTGGCCCAGTATCACGACCTTGACATTACTAAGAGGCGTCAGATGAAACGCATTGAAGATATCATCTGCCGGAGGGAAGATCAGTCTCGTCTTGTACTCCTCGTTCACTGTTTCAAATAATTTCTTATAATATGGCTTACGGAATTCATCCTTCAGTGCTTCCAGCCAGTCGTTGTTGATCGCTGCCATCGCTTATCTCCTTGTTCTTCTCTTTGGTTCCGTCATCTCCCTGTTACAGGCGTACCGGTATTCCTTCTGTGCGCAGATACTCCTTCACTTCCCTGATCTCAAGCTCCTTATAGTGGAACAAAGACGCCGCCAGCGCGGCATCGGCTCTGCCTTCTGTGAGGGCTTCATGAAAATGCCGAAGCTCTCCCGCGCCTCCCGACGCAATAACCGGTATCGACACCGCGTCGGCAACCGCTCTTGTCAGCGCAAGGTCATATCCCGCCTTCGTGCCGTCGCAGTCCATACTGGTAAGGAGAATCTCCCCGGCGCCAAGCTTCTCGACCTTCACCGCCCACTCGACCGCATCTATGCCGACGTCAATACGGCCTCCGTTCTTGTAAATATTGAATCCGCTTCCATCCGTCCTTCTCTTGGCGTCAATCGCAACCACCACGCACTGACTGCCGAACTTATCCGCGGCATCGCTGATCAGCCTCGGCGTATTGATCGCTGATGAATTGATCGATATCTTATCCGCGCCTTCTCTTAACAGCGCCTTAAAATCCTCGACCGTCCGAATACCTCCGCCTACCGTAAACGGAATAAACACCGTCTCCGCTACCTTACGGACCATATCGACGACCGTCCCTCTCGCATCGGACGACGCCGTAATATCCAGAAATACCAGTTCATCTGCGCCTGCCTTATCATATGCCCGTCCGATCTCCACCGGATCGCCCGCATCCCTAAGGTCTACGAAATTCACTCCCTTCACTACCCTTCCGCGGTTCACGTCCAGGCATGGAATAATTCTCTTTGTGTGCATACTAACCCCCATCTGCTTCCTTTATATACTAATGACAACTATACTGCCACAAGCTTCCTTGCATAATAATAACAACTATACTGCCACAAAATTCTTAAGTATCTGAATCCCTGCATCACTGCTCTTCTCAGGATGGAACTGACAGGCGAATACATTGCCCTGCTCCACAGAAGCATGTATCTGCGTGCCGTACTCCGTGACCGCCGTCACGATCTCTTCCTGTTCCGCCTTCAGATAATAGGAATGGACAAAGTACACATAGGGATCTTCGGGCAGATCTTGAAATAATCTTCCGCTGTTCTTAAATTCCAGTGAATTCCATCCCATATGCGGGATCTTAAGCCCCGGCGACTCCGGTATACGAAGGATCTCTCCCTTTAAGATTCCAAGCCCTTCCACACCCGGCGACTCATCGCTTCTCTCAAACAAAAGCTGCAATCCCAGGCAGATGCCAAGAAACGGAGTTCCCCGGTCCGCCACCTCCCGGATCACCTCACATAGACCATACTGCCGCAGCTTCTTCATTGCGTCTCCGAATGCCCCTACCCCGGGCAGTATGACCTTCCCGGCGCTTAAGATCTTATCCCTGTCTCTTGTTATGATCACTTCCTGCCCCAATAACTGCATGGCCTTCTCCACACTCTTGATATTGCCGGCATCATAGTCAAGTATTGCTATCACCCTTCGTACCCCCGTCCTTCCTTCGTCTCTCTTTCGTCCATGAACCTATTTCCATAAGCCTGTTCCCATGAACCTATTGTACATCAAGTTCAAACCAGAATTCAACACCATTGTCGTAATTATTTACCCCGTACTTCTGATGGAAAGATTCCATGACCGCCTTCACGATCGACAGCCCGATCCCGTTGCCTCCGTACTCCCGTGTATGAGCCTTGTCCACCTTATAGAACTTCTCCCAGATATGCCCGATATCCGCGTCCGGGATAGGCGTTCCTGTGTTGAAAACAGTCACTCTTGCCCTGCCCTCTTCTATCCCTATCTTCACCTCCACCACCTTCTCCTGCTTCGCATGGTGGAATGCGTTGCTCACATAATTCTGCACGACCTGCTCGGTCTTGAACTCATCCGCCCACACATAGACAGGCTCCTTCTGCCGGAAGATCACAGAGATCCCTTCCTGCTGCGCTAAGATCTCCATACTCTGCAGGACGCCCTTCACAAGCCCTGTCAAATCAAACCGTTCAAACACAATCTCCTCATTACCGAACTCGAGCTGATTCAATGCAAGCAGATTCCTCACCATCTGGTTCATCTTCGCCGCCTCATCCATAATGACGTCACAGTAGAATTCCCGGCTCTGGGCGTCCTCGCTGACCCCCTCCTTAAGCCCTTCCGCATATCCCTGGATCAATGCGATCGGAGTCTTAAGCTCATGGGATACATTTCCCAGGAACTCGTTCCTCATCTCTTCTAACTTCTCCTTCTGCTCGATATCCTTAAGCAGCCTGTTATTGGCGCCCTTAAGCTCTGATATGGTGCTTTCCAGCTTCTCCGACATCCGGTTAAAATTCGCTCCCAATTCGCCGATCTCATCACTGCCGCCGCTGGTATACTTAGCCTCAAAATCCAGATCCGCCATCTTCTCCGACAGCAGCGCAAGTTCCAGGATCGGATCTGTCAGCCGCTTTGAGAAATACCATACAGAGACCGCACCCATCAGCAGAAGCACGCTTCCGATAAACAGCAGAAAACGGTTGGATATCGCCGCGCTCTCCTTAATACTCTCTAATGGGCTCCTGATCAGGAATTGGCTCCCGTCTGTGAACTTCCCCCACATCTCAATATAATCCGTCTGATTCCACGGACTCCAGGACTGGGTGATCTGATAATTATCCGCACTTTCAAGGATCCTGCTGTCCTTCTGCGCCTGATTCAGCAGATATCCAAGAAGCTGGTTCTTAAGCTGCTCCTGGTCATGCACATTCGTGAAGAATCTGCCCGAACCATCCTCCACAAGAAAAGATATATTGTTCTTCTCCGCCAGATAGATCAGCTCTGCCGACGCCCCGCCGTTCTGCAGCGTCCCGTTCGACGCGGCAAAGCTCAATGCGTCATACATCTCAATAAACTGCGTCTTCTTATTCCCGATATAATACGGCTCAAGAAAACGGATATTGATAACGAAAAGCGCCGTCACAAGACAGATCATCAATCCGAGAAAAACAGTCATCATCTGACGCTTGATTGAATGCTTCATACCTATTCCACCTCAAACTTATATCCCATACCCCAGATCGTCTTGATATAATTCCCCTTGTCTCCAAGCTTGTTCCTAAGCTTCTTCACATGGGTATCAATGGTCCTCGCATCTCCGAAATAATCATAATTCCATACATTATTCAGAATCTTCTCTCTCGATAAGGCAATTCCCTGGTTCTCTATAAAGTATGTCAGAAGTTCAAATTCCTTATAACTAAGCTCGATCTCGCTGCCGTCTATCCTCACCTGATGCGCCGACTTATCAATGCTGATCCCGCCTGCATCCAGGGTGTGCTCCTCATCCAGCGCGTGTGCCCTTCTTAAGATCGCCTCCACTCTGGCGACAAGGATCTTAGGGCTGAAGGGCTTGGATATATACTCGTCCACTCCCAGCTCGAAGCCCTGCAGCTCGTCCCGCTCCTCAGACCGCGCCGTCAGCATGATGATCGGAACCTTCGACGACTGCCGTACTTCCCGGCACACCTGCCATCCGTCCATATTGGGCATCATCACATCCAGGATCAGCAGCGCGATCTCCTTATCCTCATAGAACCTCTCCATGGCCTCCAGACCGTCCTTCGCCTCAATGACCCGGTATCCCTGCCTCTCCAGGAAATCCTTGACCAGCTTCCGCATCCTGCCCTCATCATCTACGACCAATATCTTAATACTATCCATATAATCCAACCTCCCTGTATCTGACCGGTGTATCGATTCTCTTCTGCTTATCAGTATAGCAGAAAAATATGTTAAATGTGTGAAAATTATTCTCTTGTCCTTCTGCTGATTGAATGCTATAATATTCCGGTAATTGTATTGTATCTCACAGCTGTGAGAATGATAACAAGGAGGAATTGAATAATGAAAAAACAAAGACACGACACTCGTTGGATGGTCAGTGTTGCACTTATGGCAGCAATCATCATCGTGCTGGCGAACACGCCGCTCGGTATGATCCAGCTTCCGATCATTAAGGCGACAACTGTACACATTCCCGTAATCATCGGCGCGATCCTGTTAGGGCCTTCGGCCGGAGCGGTTCTCGGCGCAGTATTCGGTATCTGTTCTCTGATCAGCAATACCATGGCACCGACCCTCTTATCCTTCGCTTTCTCCCCTTTTATGAGTACAACGGGGATTCCGGGAGCGCTGAAAGCCATCTGGATCTCAATTGGATGCAGGATCTTAATCGGGGTTGCAGCAGGCTGGCTGTGGATCCTCTTCACCAGATTAAGGGTGAATCAGATCGCCGCACTTCCAATCGTTGGATTTATCGGCTCTATGGTCAACACCGTTACCGTCATGGGCAGCATCTATCTTCTCTTTGCCCGGCAGTATGCCGAAGCGAAGGAAGTTGCCGTAACTGCAGTATGGGGCTTGATCATGGGCACCGTCACAGCGTCCGGCATCCCGGAGGCCATTGCCGCAGCCATACTGGTGCTTGCGCTCGGGAAAGTTCTGATCAGTGTATTCAAGAAGTCAAATATAGGAATGGTAAGCATGACCCAGGCAGCAAAGTAAGCCGGTCATTCCAGTAAAATGTGTCAAGTACCAAACTAAGTGCCAAACAAAGCAAAAATAACACAATTTGGTACTTGACAATTATAGACAATATATGGTATAAATATCTAGTGTGATTAAGACACATAGGGGATTGGTCAAGTGGTATGATAGGGGTCTCCAAAACCTTTGGCGGGGGTTCGATTCCCTCATCCCCTGTTGGAAAAGAAAGGACTTTACGAAGGCCTGCTGAAAAGTTAACACAGAAGTTAACGCGACATAAAAACACTTATATTATTACGCTTTGACAGTGTATTAATATAAGTGTTTTAATTTTATATATTATTCGGAAGAAATCGGTATTAGCCGACTGCCCCTTTTTAACTTTTTATAACGTCAGCACAAGAGCTCAGTCATCTCTCAGAATCATATCGTTCAGCGGTTTACCCGGAGGCACGATCGGAAGAACATTCTCTTTCGGCTCAATTAAGAATTCAACTATAGTCGGCGTTTTTAATGATTTTTTTGCTTCGATCAGGGCTATGTGAATATCTTCATATCGTTTGACACGAATTGCCTTTGCTCCATAACTTTCAGCCAGACGGACAAAATCAGGCACATATTCCGGGCAGCATGCCGAAGGTGTGCTGCAAATTGCCGGGCAGCTTTTTCTGCGCCTCATACAGGTACCGGAATAGCGTTTTTGATAAAACATCTCCTGCCATTGCCGCACATTTCCCAAATATCCATTATTCATAATGCAAATAATAATCGGCAGCTCATATACGACAGCCGTAGCCATTTCCTGAAGATTCATCTGAAAACCCCCGTCACCGCAGATCGAAATTACATCTTTATCGGGGTTTCCCAACTTTGCGCCGATCGCTGCCGGAAAACCATATCCCATCGTTCCCATACCTCCCGAAGTAAGCAGTCGCTTTTTGTCTGTTAATTCGAGAAATTGAGTTGTCCATAATTGATTTTGCCCCACATCCGTTGTAATTACCGCATTTTCAAATGTTCTGTTTATTTCCTGAATAATATGTAAAGGCGTCATTTGTCTGTCGGTATCTTGCAGATCAGTAACCGGATGTTCTTTTTTCCAAAAATCCACTTGTTTCTGCCAATCCTCAATATTATAATCGTAGTCCATTTCCAATAATACCTTAATCACATTTTTTGCATCGGCAACAATAGGAATATCGACCGCAATATTTTTTGAAATGGAGGCCGGGTCTATATCTGCATGAATGACCGCTGCCTTTTTTGCAAATTCACTCACCCTTCCAGTAATTCGGTCACTGAAGCGTACGCCGATTGCAAAAAGTACATCACATTCGCTGATTGCAGTATTGGCGGCATAACTTCCATGGACCCCCAGGTTGCCGACATATAAAGGATGTTCGGTCGGTATCGCACCTTTTCCCATAATAGTTGTTACCACAGGTATTCCTGTTTTTTCGGCAAGTGAAGTCATTTCCTTATTTGCATGAGCAATATTGACACCTCCCCCCAAAAGAAATACCGGACGTTCCGCATTTTTCAGACATTCAAGCGATTTCTTGATCTGTCCTGAATGAACGCTTGAATTCGGTCTGTAACTTCGAAGTTCGATTTGCTCTGGATAGAAATCGTTTCCTAACGCTTGTTGAACGTCCTTGGGCAGATCAACTACAGCGACACCCGGCTTTCCTGAACGCGCAATATAAAACGCCTTTTTTATAACCGCTCCCAGATCCTCCCGTTTACGGACGGTCACAGCATATTTGCTGATACTACTTGTAATTCCTACAATATCAACTTCTTGAAAAGCGTCGTTCCCAATCAGGTGTGTTGCCACTTGCCCGGTAAAGCAAACTAACGGAACACTATCATAATTTGCCGTAGCAATTCCAGTCACCAAATTGGTTGCTCCGGGACCACTGGTAACAAGGCAGACACCCACCTGCCCCGTAGAGCGTGCATACCCGTCTGCCGCATGGACAAGTGCCTGCTCATGTCTTGGCAGGATAAGATCGATTGCCTCCGCACCATAAAGAGCATTAAATAAATCGATTGCCTGGCCTCCGGGATAAGCAAACAGTGTTTTAACCTTTTCGGCCAGCAATGCTTTTACAAATAATTCCGCCCCGGTAATTTTCATAGATCAGTCCTCCTTTTTTTGATTGCAAGTACTTGCTTGCATATATTATTTTTTTATACGGCACTATCAAAAGATAGTACCGTATATATTACTGCTTCTGAGTGATGCCATATATAAATGTTTGAACAGATTGTTTAATAAACTCTTCCCTTCCCACCGGTGAAAGATGATTCTCGAATGAAGCGCTTAAAAACGTATAGCCGAATGTACTCGAAAATATAGTCATAGCCAGACACTCCAGATCTGCCTCCGGCATTTTCCCCCGGTTGACCATTTCTTTGAAATAGTCCGTTAATGAAGATAAAAAAACCTGCGGAACCTTCATCACCAACGGAGCCAATTCTCCATATAGTTGGGGCGCCCTCAATCCAATAGATAATTTCACAAAATCAGGAGTTATCCGGTTCATGTATTCTGTCATAAACATCTCCAAGTCGGACGCTAGCTCCCACTTGACATTTTTAAAAACATCGGGCGTTAGATTCCCTCGCCATTTCTCTTGTTCAATGCCGTTCAACACAATATCCTTCTTATTCTTAAACTTACGAAACAGCGTACATTCATTTACTCCCGCTAATTGGGCGATATCCCTTGTCGTAGTGGCAACATATCCTTTGTCTTTAACAAGAGACATAGCTGCGTCTATGATTTTCTGGCTGGTTTCATCCATTCGGCATTCCTCCATCCAATATGTAAGTAATCAACTATGCCCCGGTTCCCGCCGATATTCCATCCATGAATTCAACGATCCCCGCCTCTACTTCATCCTTGATCGCAGCATAATTATGAATCTCATGACGATATCCTGAATATACCTTCGTCTTTACAGTATGTCCTGTCTGGCACAGCCAGTTTGTAACCTCGTAGATTCCCTTGCCATACTCTCCTACAGGATCCTGGTCTCCCCCGATATTGTAAACCGGAAGCCCCGCCGGAACCTTCTTCGCCCATTCTTCACCGTTAATCGCATTCATCATCTGCGTAAAATAGAGCATGGACTGATTCGTAACCGGCTTGGTAAACGCATCAAACGGATCCGCCGCATGGTCCTTCTGCACATATGGATCGGCGCAGATCCATTCGTTTCCGATGGTGATGTCACCGCACCGTTCACACATCCATCCCATAAGATTGCCCGCGAACTCGGCGTCGGATTCCTTTCCCCTGCCTTCTTCTACGGCCTTTTCCAATGCCGCGGCAGTTTCTTTAGCGCCGCGGAATATTCCCGCCGTTCCGCAAATGGTGATACCTGCCAGCTCTTCGCCGTATTTGGCCGCATAATCCCTTACAATGAAGGAACCCATACTATGTCCGAAGAAGAAGTACGGAAGTTCCGGGTACTTCTCACACACCAGCGTTTTCAGCCTGTGCTCGTCCTCCACCATAGTGCCGAACCCCTTGTCTCCCCAGTCTCCCCAGGTATCGTTCTCCATAGCCGTCTTCCCATGGCCCACATGATCGTCTGCCGCTACGATGTAGCCTGCATCCATGAACTTAACGATCATATGCAGATACCTTCTGGAATGCTCGCCGAATCCATGTACGACCTGCACGATTCCCTTTGGCTTCGCGGCCGGAACATAGATCCATGCATGTACCTCATCCCGCTCGTTAAATGACTGAAAATTCACCTCATGTAACATTAAAAATACCTCCTTCTTTGATAATCAGCTTCAGACCTTTGCCGCCTGAGAACTCTTACCTGAACTCTTGCCGATATGGTAATCCGTCTTAAGCATATGCATAATACTTCTGGACGCCACGTCCACAATAATAAATCCAAACGCGATCGCAAGACAGGTCGCGAACAGAACGATCATCTCTCCAAAAGCAAGATCAATATCCTTGCTCACACATCCGTACATCATATAATACAGATTCGGTCCCGGAATCAACGGGAATACCGAAGCCGTGAGGAAGATCGTGGACGGCGCCCTGTTGATCCTGGACATAATAAATGCATAAAATGCAACAAATACCGCCGCAACCAGCGTTGCCAGGAAGTTGCTCGGCCTTACCGCATAGACCGCGATATAGATCCCCCAAGTAAAGAACGCGCCGATCCCTGAATAGATCACCTGACGCCCCCGGATCTTAAACCACAGGGCAAATCCGATACAGGCAACCGTACAGGATATCAGCTGGATCGGTATATTATGGTTCAGAATGAATCCATCGGACGCCGCTCCGTCAAGTATCATAATGGCAAGCGCGATCCCAAATGCGATTCCCGCAGCGCCGAGCATAGAATTCATAATATGCAGCGCGCCGGATATGAAGTCTCTCTGCAGCACATCCCTGATCCCGTTCGTGACTCCAAGACCGCTGATCAGCAGCATAACGATCCCGATCATCACCCTGTCAGGATGACTGCCGATTCCCAGACGCACCGCCGCCAAGATGATTATCTCCGAGAGGAAGGACAGTATCATATTATAGACAAGGAGATTCCCTTCTCTTTTCCCAAGCCACTCTCCCACAACGACGATCATCAGAGACACGAGCACCGCGATAACCGCGTCTGCAAAATTACAGCCGAAAAATACTGCGAACCCGGCTCCGCCCATAACTCCCGCGAAATATTTTACTGCCGGATGCTGGCTGTCCCTATCCATTACTTCCTGATATTTCTCCCAGAATACCTTCTCATCCGGTGTATTTGCACACACATATCTGGACAGATTATTCAGATAGTCCAGTCTGTCGAAATCTATATCCGTCGACTCTATATGCCGAATCTGCGTGATAATCTCTCCTTCCGGCGTCTCCACCGTTATCTGGAGATTACTCGGAATCGCATACACATCATACCTTACAAATCCGTAGCTTCTGCACATCCTGTACAGGCTGTCTTCCAATCTGAAATTCTCGGCTCCGCTTTGCAGCATCGCCTCTCCAACATCCAGAATCGACTGCACGATCTTCTTGTAATCCATATCCGCAACACCCTCCTAAGAATAAATCCACTTAACAAACGGTATTACTTTATCACAATTTTTTTCAATATACAAGTGCAAATGACATCCTGTTTTCCTGCCGGTCCTTATATTTTAAAATACCCATCATTACTATTCCTAATACATGATTCATACTCCATAATATACAGTTCATGCAGCGCCCGCGTCGCACAGATATACCTGAACTGGGCAAAAAGCGGATTCCCCTTTTCACCGCCCATCACAAATACCTGGTCAAATTCCAGCCCTTTTGCCATATAAAACGTTGTGACCGTGACCCCCTTCTGAAAATTCGCACTGTTCCTGTCAATATACGCCGCGTCTGTTCTGACCTCCTTAACGGCATCCCAGATCCTCTGTGCCTCCTTCTCTGTCATCGCCAGTATCGCAGCAGTCTCATATCCGCCGTCGCCAAGCCTCAGCCTTTCAAGTACACGCTTTGCCGCGTCCTTATATGACGTACACCCTACCTCTTCTACGTCCCTGCCGTGTCTCTCCATATACTCAATTCCGGTGATACCGGCGATCTGATTGGCATATTCCGTGATCTCACAGGTATTGCGGTAGCTTCGGTTCAGTTCGATCTTCCGCGTCTTCCTCCCCAGGAGCTTCGGCAAAAACGCCAGAACATCCTGCGCCCTTACATCTACCGTCTGCGCCCGGTCTCCAAGTATAGTCATATTGCAGGAAAACATTTTCTCCAGGATCACATACTGCAGATATGAATAATCCTGCATCTCATCGATCACCAGATGACGGATATTCCCGCGGCCTGTCATGGCAAACAGGCGGTATTTCAGATACAGAACCGGGTAAACATCCTCATACGCCAGAATCCTCTCTTCGTACGGCAGATCTGGCAACCTCGGCCATCCGTATTCTTCCAGAATCCAGTTATAGATCTCGTACAGATCCCTGGTTACATACATACTGCCGAACTTTTCCCGAACACTCTCCATCTCTTCTTTGGACAGGTCGCAGCCGTGCAGCGTCTCATACTCGTCTACAAAATACTCCAGAACCGCATCCATACGTGAGAGGATCGGAATATTCTGATACTGGAAGTAAAACATCCGAAGGATCTCTTCCGCCTTTTTTACCGTTCCTCTGTATTGGACGTCCTTAAAATCCACCAGGCGGTCTTCCAGTTCAATCAGGAATCCTTCCACCGCTGATACATATTCCTCAGACTGCTTCCACCTGTATCTGTCCTCTTGATACTCCTGTCCCTTATCCGCATCCGCAAAGTCCGGCGATCCTGCCGAAGACGCGGCCATCTGCCTCTCGATCTGATCCCACCTGTCCTCGCAATCTGTGACAACCTCCTTAAGCTCCCTGTATGCGAAGAGATCAAAGCTCATCTCCTGTATATTCTCCTCTCCAAGTTCTGGAAGGATGTGGGAAATATAATCAGAGAATACACTGTTCGGCGACAGGATCAGGATATTCGATGATTTCAGACGCCCCCTGTCGCGGTACAGAAGATACGCGATCCGGTGCAGCGCTATGGACGTCTTGCCGCTGCCGGCCGCTCCCTGGATGATCAATACCTTATCCTTTGTGTTGCGGATGATGGAATTCTGCTCCTTCTGGATCGTCCGCACGATATTCTTAAGCCGGACATCCGCATTCGTACCTAATTCCTGTTTTAAGATCTCATCATCGATCTTAATATCACTCTCAAATTCATAGATCATCTTCCCGTTACGGATCTTATATTGCCGTTTTGACAGGATCTCTCCCTCCATCAGGCCGCCCGGCGCCTCATAGGAAGCGGCGCCCTTATCATAATCATAGAACAGGCCGCTAACCGGCGCCCGCCAGTCATAGATCAGCGGCACCCCTCCCCTCTCCTTCGCGAAATTACCGATCCCGATATAGAAGATCTCCGGCCCGTCCTCCCCCTCATAGACGAAGTCCACACTGCCGAAAAAGGGAGACTTAAGCATCCTCTTCCATCTATGACGCTGCTTTTGGTGCTCCTGGCTTGCATTGACCTGGGTCAAAAGCGCCTGCTGATTGTCATAATCCTCATATCCGTACTGGTCCATCTCCGCATAATTCTCCCAGTAATACTCATTCATCTCTGATATGTCCTTCTGGACATTCCGAATCACCTCATCAACTTCCCGTATCCTCTTCCTTAACTGCTCTGTCACATATTCCAAATATTCTGTTCCTCTGCTCATGCTGTCTTTTCCTTTACCTAATTCTTGATCACACCGATCTTCTGAAAGACCGGGTACAGATAGCTGGCGCCGAATGTCCCTAATTTCTTAGGGCCGGTCACCACCCGCCCAAGCTCCAGAGCTTTACCAAATGCCGCCATGACGCTCGCCCTCGTTATGGACTTATCCTTCCTTGTCACAAACATCTCATTTCCCTTGATAATATAAAAAAATTCCAGATTCTTCGCCGTATAGAACAGATGGCCCTGTAACTCCACGATCGTATCCCACAGCAGATCCGCAGATACATCCCTCTCCGATTCCTGCAGCGCTTTTTCCAGATATTCGACTGCCTGCTTCTGTTTTGCCGTCATCTCGGCACTACACTCAATATTATGCTCTTTCATCGCCGTTTAACTCCATATTTGATAAGACAACATTAACTCACTGTCCGCCCATTGCCGTGCAAACTCCTCAATAAATTATGAATACAACTATTATGCCATAATTCCTTATTTTTAACAATACAAAGTCTAACGTACAAATGACGACGTACAAATGACGGTTATAAAACAGACTGTCCGTCTGCCTTATAACCGTCATTTTTCATTGCATGCACATCTTTTAATAGAAAACCGTCTGGTTGATTCCCGCTGATACTACTCTGCCTTAAGCGCGATAACTTCGATCTCGACCAATGCTCCCTGCGGAAGCGCCGCTGCCTGGAACGCAGATCTCGCCGGATAATTGCCTTCGCTGAAGAATCCCTTATACACCTCATTCATCTTCCCGAAATTCGCAATATCGCTCAGCAGTACCGTTGTCTTCACCACATTGTCCATGGTGCATCCTGCCGACTCCAGGATAGACTTCACATTCTCCAAAGACTGCTTCGTCTGTCCCTCGATATCTGTTGCTACGATCTTACCCTCTGCCGGACAGATCGGAAGCTGGCCTGACAAAAACATCAGATTCCCTGTGTTGATCCCCTGTGAATATGGTCCGATCGCTGCCGGCGCCTTGTCTGTGTTTAAAATTGTTTTCATTGTAATCCTTCTTTCTTAATGATATGTTATTTTATTATTATAATAATAATTTATCACTTTTTAAATAATATGTCAAGTTATAGTACATTATATATAAAATTTTGTATTGAATTTTATCAGATACCGTGAGATAATAAAATTGACTAAAGAAACTTTCAAATATAGCTATAATTGAAATGGAGTAATGCTATGAGATCTAACAGCCTTCAACAATATATCACTGTTGTTGAATTTCTTGGGAAGACTCTCGGCCCGGATTATGAGGTTGTCCTTCAGGACCTAAACCCGGAGCATCAAGCTATTGTCGCAATCGCCAACGGTCACATCAGCGGACGTCAAGTTGGAAGCCCCCTAACTGATGCCTCACTTCAAATGCTTTCATCCAAGGCCTACGAGTCAAACGATTTTTTATGCAACTACAAGGGGGTTGCCATTAATGGACATGTCCTTCGTTCTTCTACGATGTTTATCAAGGACGACGAAGGGAAACCGATAGGATTCCTGTGCATCAATTTCGATGACAGCCGTTTCCAGGAATTGAACGGGAAGCTGCTCACTACTGTACATCCCGGTTCGTTCCTGACACGCCGTCCGGTCGAACATGACGCCGTCCAGGAGCCGCCCGCTAACATGCCCGCTTCTATGGATGCGATCACAGAGAACTTCTCTATGGATATCTCGTCACTCATGCAGAAGATCTTCGATGACGCCACCGCATCGCTGACAACGCCGATCGACCGGCTGAACCAGCATGAACGCAAGGATATCATCGAACAGCTTCAGGAGCAGGGATTATTCCAGCTTAAGGGCGCGATTTCTTTCGTCGCAAAGAAATTCTCCTGTTCCACTGCAACGATATACCGCTATCTGAGCGAAGTCAGCGACTAGATATCTAATGCAGCAATAACCACCAGCCTGGCATCTCCGGACTGATGGTTATTTGATAGTTATTATATCCCTATGTCAGAATCCCTCTCAGATCTATAATCGCTCCCCGCGGACACTTCACCGCACACATCCCGCAGCTTAAGCAGACGTCTTCATCGATCCTGGCACAATTCTCTATAACTTTTATCGCTTCTGCCGTACAAGTCTTCTCACAGATCCCGCAGCCGATACAGCTTGCCGCGCAGACCTCTCTTGCTTCCTTCCCTTTATCCTGATTCGAGCACCTGACCACGATATAGTTTGCACATTCGTGAATATGTATCACCTGCTGCGGACAGGCCTTCACGCACATACCGCAGGCGGTGCAGCGCTCCTCGTCAACCTCGGCGACACCTTTCTCATTCAGGGAGACAGCGCCGAACTTGCAGACCGCGGTACAGTTGCCGCAGCCTACGCAGCCGTACCTGCACTTGAATCCCGCGCTGGCCGGACAGTCGCCGTTACATGCCACCGCCGCCGCACGGTAAGGAAATCTCTTCTTCACTGCCATCATGATCCCTTCCTTTCGTATGGTGTGCCGGAGATAGGCAGGCAAAACCTGCGCTCCCCATCCAGCCGGTAATATGCGTCCGTCACTGCCGGAGCCGTCGGGATCGATGTGATCTCCCCGATACCGATCGCACCGCAGGCAACATTAAGTCCCGGCTTATCGATGACGACCGCCTTGATCTTCGGAATCTCATGGGCGCGGAACAGCCCCAGGGCGCCGAACTTCTCCGTCGGTCTGCAGTTCTCGTCGATAGGATATCTCTCGGTCAGCGCATATCCCAGGGACATCACCACGCCGCCCTCGATCTGTCCCTCGCAGGACAGCGGGTTCACCGCCTTGCCCACATCATGCGCCGCTATCACAGTATCGATCTTCCTGCTCTTAGGATCCAAGATACATACCTGAGTCGCATATCCGTAAGCCACGTGTGATACCGGATTCGGTACGTCCGCTCCCAACGGGTCTGTCTTGGCCAGATATTCTCCATAGAACTCCTGCCCGGTAAGATCGGCAAGGGTCCTTCCATCCTTTTTCGCTTCCATCAGCTTCCCGCATGCGCGCCTTACCGCTTCTCCTGTGATCATCGTCTGTCTGGAACCGGAAGTCGTGCCGGAATCCGGTGCAATCCAGGTATTGCTGCGCTCATAGACGATATCCTCCCGCTTAAGATCCGTATTGCTGACTACCATCTGGACAAGCACCGTTCCAAGCCCCTGCCCGATACAGGACGCTCCGGCATAGATATGAAGCTTGTGGTCTTCCTCCACGATAAGCTTCGCCCTGCCCCAATCCGCAAGCCCGACACCAACGCCGGCATTCTTAAGGGCACAGGCCAGACCTACTGGTTTTCCGGCTTTCATTGCCGCGTCATATTCTTCCTTAACCGCCTCCAGGGTCTCCACAAGCCCGGTGGATTCATCCACGATCTGTCCGTTAGGCAGCACGCCGCCCGGACGGATGGCATTGCGGCAGCGGATCTCCCACGGCGTGATCCCGATCTCATCCGCCATCATGTTCAGCAGCGTCTCGACCGCAAAACAGGTCTGTGTCACACCGAACCCGCGGAAGGCTCCTGCCGGAGGATTATTGGTATAGTACGCCGTCCCTTCGATCTCGAAGTTCTCATACGCATACGGTCCCGCCGCATGGGTACACGCCCGCTCCAGAACCGGACCGCCAAGCGAAGCAAACGCTCCTGTATCGGAAGCTACCTTTGCCTTGACTCCGAGTATCTTCCCGTTCCCGTCGCATCCCATCGTAAAATCCATCACGAAATGATGGCGTTTCGGATGGATCAGCAGAGACTCCGCCCGCGTAAGCCTTACCTTCACCGGACGCCTGGTATGATATGCGATCAGCGCCGCATGATGCTGCACCGTCATATCCTCCTTGCCGCCGAATCCTCCGCCTACCAGCGCATTCTCGGCCTTCACCTTATCCGTTCCAAGCATCAGGCTGCACTCATGGTAGGTACAGTAAGCATCCTGATCCGTGGAAATGATCCTCACATCTTCATCCTCATCAATATACGCCACGGCACATTCCGGCTCTAAGAATGCATGCTCGGTCCACGGCGTCTCAAAATGCTGCGTGATCACGTGCTCTGCGCTCTCTATCGCCTTCTGGGCATCTCCGCGGCTTACATGCTTATACGCCTGGACATTGGATTCTTCCTCGTCAAATACACGCGGAGCATCCTGTCTTGCCGCCTCTTCTATACTATGTACTGCCAAAAGCTCCTCGTACTCCACCTTGATCAGCTTCTTCGCCTTCAAAACCGTATCCATATCTTCGGCAGCCACCAGTGCAACGGCGTCTCCCAGGTAATGAGTCAATCCGCCCACCGGGATCAGTGTATACTGATCGTGCTTCAGATGCCCGATCTTATTCTCTCCCGGGATATCCTTTGCCGTCAGGACGGCTATCACGCCGGGCAGCGCTTTTGCGGCCGCCGTGTCAATGGACAGGACCCTGGCTCTTGGATATCTGCTTCGAAGCGCCGAACCGTAACACATTCCTTCCATATAGAAGTCATCTGGATATTTCCCATATCCAAGAACCTTCTCCTCCACGTCAAGGCGATGTACCCGGGAGCCGATCTTCCAGTCATCCTCGCTCTTTTCGGGTATCACACCTTCCCGCAGAATCTTCGCCGACAGCTTTACCGCGGCAATGATCTTCACATATCCTGTGCAGCGGCAGTAATTATTCCGAAGCGCATATCTGATCTCTTCCTCGGTAGGCTCTGGATTCACATCCAACAGCGCCTTCGTGCACATCACCATGCCCGGAATACAGAACCCGCACTGAACCGCGCCTGCTTCGCCGTAAGCATAGGTGAATACCTTGGACTCCCAGTCGCTTAAGCCTTCAACAGTCAAGATCTCCTTACCTTCAAGCTTGTCTGTGGTAGGAACGCATGCCTTGCAGGTCTTCCCGTCTATGATAACGGTACATGCGCCGCAGGCTCCCTGGCTGCACCCGTCTTTTACCGATGTCAGGTGCATCTCATCCCGCAGGAACCGAAGAAGCGATTGCTTCTTATCAGTCGCAGCGGCCTGACCGTTTACTGTAAATGTATACATCTGTTTCTCACCTTCTTTTTCTGTGATTTACTGCTGCGGATCCCCCGGCGTCCCATTGACCGGATCGTCTGCCCGCAGACTTTGACTATATGCTGACGAAATCGCTTCTAACACTCCCTGGCCGATACGTCTGGCCTTATCCGATATCTCATAACAGTAGCTTTCGATCTTTCTGGCGTCGATATCCCCGATCTTAAGCCCCTCTGTCACCTCCACGCCTTCCTGAAGCATACCGCGTACGATCCCGGACATCTTCGCATAGACCGGAACGCCTCCGGTCCGTGCTACAAGCTGCCCTTTCTTCACCACATCCGCGATCTTTGCAACCGGCTCCATCCGGCCGTCGGCCGATGCTTGGATCAGTCGTTCCCTCGTATATCCGCCGACCTCTCCCGGTACTCCCGTATTGGGAAGGGCGCATCCTCTACTGATCACATGCCCGAGATCCGCTCCTCTCTGCGTCTCGATTACATAATGGCAGTCAACTCCGGCCTCAAACCCGGGGCCTATAGCGATCACCACCGGTGCGTCTTCCATACCGGTACCGATATTTTTCTTCGCCATGATCCCGTCTACCAGAACATCCGGCCGGTATTCCTTCCTGATATCCGCATGCTCATCCACGATAACAGCGATCTTGCCGTCCTCAATAACTCTTTTTGTTTCTTCAAGGCTCTTAACAAGGATTCCTTCCGCGTCTTCAACCCGCGCCTTTCCTTCATAGACCACCCGGGAGAAGGATACCTCCCTTCTGACCGCGAGCGGAACCCCGATCTCGGTCATGAGGACTTCATACCCTGCAAGCCAACACTCATACGCAATTCCTGTAGCCAGATCACCGGCTCCCTTTATCAATACCTTCATTCACCCGTCCACCTCTGTAATCAATACAATGTATTCCTGCGGATAAACCTTCCGCTTCCCTTCTCTCCAAGGAATCTGTTATCCCTCACGATCTCACTGCCTCTTAACAATACATGCCGGATCTCTCCTAAGATCCGCATCCCTTCATATGCGGTATAATCGACCGCACTGTGCATCCGTTCATGCGTAATCCTGCTGCTTCCCTTAGGATCCATGATGACAAGATCCGCATCTGCTCCCGGCCTGATCAAGCCTTTTTCGGGATACAGCCCATAGATCCTGGAAGGCTCGGTACAAAGCGCCCCAACCAACCGGTTCATGGTAATCCTGCCCTTTGCCACGCCCTCAGAAAACAACAGCATCAGACGCTCCTCCACGCCCGGCGCCCCGTTGGGACAGGCCGTAAAATCATCTATACCCATCTGCTTTTCTTTTCCGTAGTTAAACGGACAGTGGTCCGTCGCAACCACCTGAATACTCCCGTCGGCAAGTCCTTCCCACAGCGCCTCGCAATCCTGCCTGGTCCTTAAGGGAGGAGACATCACATATTTCAGTCCGTCTTCTCTTCGGTAGCATTCTTCTGTCAAAATCAAATATTGCGGGCAGGTCTCCGCGAATATATTCTTCTGGCCATGCCTTCTGGCATCCCGGACCGCCTCTAAGCTCTCCTTACAGGACAGGTGGACGATATAGACCGGCGCATCCCCCGCCATCCTCGCAAGCTTAAGCACACGCTCTACGGCCTCCGCCTCCGCAAGATTGGGACGGCTCTTAGCATGATAAAGGGGCGCCGTCCTGCCCTCGTCCTTATACTTTTTCCTCAGGTACTCAACTACATCATGATTCTCACAGTGGAACGCCGTGACGCCTCCGATCTCCTTCATCTTCTCAAGGATACGCAGCACATCCGCGTCATTCAGCTTAAACCCGTAGGTAAGATACGCCTTCACACTCGGTATCCCGTCCGAAGCCATCTCTTCTAATTCATTCAAGATCCCTTCATCCACGTACTGAGCCGTACCATGGAATCCGTAGTCAACCACTGCCTTTCCTTCTGCCAGCTTCTTATAGACCTCAAACTGATGATGGAGCGGCACTCCCGCCGGGCCGAACGCCATGTGATCCACGATGGCGGTGGTGCCGCCGCAGGCAGCCGCCACCGTCCCGTCATAGAAATCATCCACCGCACGGGAGATTCCCACGTCCAGATCCATATGAGTATGCACATCCACGGCTCCCGGCAGGACATAACAGCCTTCGGCATCTATGATCTTAGCGCCCTCCTCTGAAAGCTTCTGCCCGATGCAGGTGATTTTCCCGTCCCGGATCAGGATATCCGCCTGATAATCCTCCGATTCTGTAAAAATATGTCCGTTCTTTATGATCGTTTTCATACCGTTTACTCCCAGCCTACTCGCTTAATATCCTGTCTTTAACCTAACAAATAATCGTAACTGCCGCAGACCGCCTCGATCAATTTCTGCAGTCCTTCCGGCACCTCTGTTGCTTCACCCTTCTTCCAGATCATTTCCTTGCCTACGAATCTTACCTTACATTCCAGTACATCCCTGTTCAATACGGTAAATCCGTCGTTCTTGCTGTCCGCCATATCTACCACATTGGCAAATAAGGTGAATTTATCCAGATACGGTGCGCTTGCATACGGACAGAATACCTTACAGTTTCCGCACTCATTGCACATATAATCCACATGGATCACCTGCGCCTTCGCCATACCCGGAACCTTAACGGAGATATTTGCACGGTTCGGGCACACATCCACGCAGTTCTCACATACTGTAGAGCACCCCAGACATCTGTTGGACTCCTTGCCGTCTTCCGGCTCTGCAAGAATACCTTTCTTCCTGTAGATAGCTTCCGTCTCAGCCGGCCTGCTCATATCATCGGACACAGGAGCGCCCACGATCGCCTCGGCCGCTGTCATGGCATTCGCCATTCCCTTCACCACCAGGGACGGGCCGAACAGGCCGTCGCCGATCACATACACGCCTGATACGCTGCTCTCTAATGTCTGATCTGTCTTCACACGCCCGCGGTCATCCACATTCAGACCGTTTGCCTGATAATAGCTTGTCGGCACCCTCTCGCCTACCGCGGCGATCACCGTATCCGCCGGTATGGAGACAGTCTCGTCTGTCTCTACCACGCCTGCACGGCCGGATGCATCCCTATCGCCTAACTTCGTTACTTTACAGATCAGCCTGCCGTCTTCTGCTTTCACCGGCGCCAGCAGTTCTTTGAATTCCACGCCGTCCTCAATGGCAAGCAGAAGTTCATGCTCGTCAGCCGGCATGTAGCGCTTGGTCCTTCGATATACCAGGTACACATGCTCTACGCCTTCGCATCTCTTAGCCGCTCTTGCAGTATCCATCGCCGTATTGCCGCCGCCGATCACCACTACATTCTTGCCGAGATCAACTTTCCCCTTCTTCTGATTGAATTCCTCCAGGAATGCAAGCGCATTGACCGCTTCTCTTCCTTCAAGCTTAAGCTGCCCTCTCTCATAAGCGCCCACAGCCAGAATCACATCATCATAGTCCTTCTTAAGCTCCTCAACATTCGGCGCCCATGTATTTGTAAGTATCTTTACACCCAGCTGTCTTAACAACGACACATCTTTGTCGATCACGCTGTCATCAATACGGAAATCAGGAATCACAGCGCTTACGATACCGCCCAGTCTGTCCCGTTTCTCATAGATCGTAACCTTTGCACCCATTCTCGCAAGATAATATGCTGCCGCCATACCGGAAGGCCCGCCGCCTACGACCGCCACCTTCTTGTCACAGTTTCCGAGAGGCTTCACGCTGCCGATCACCTCGTCATACGCATTCTTAGCACAGGTGAGCTTCGTATCGCGGATCTGCACCGGAGTCTCATAGAAATTACGGTTGCAGTGACTTTGACATCCGTGAGCACAGATGGTTCCTGTGATGAACGGAAGCGCGTTCTTGTTCAGGATAACTTCCAGCGCTTCTTTGTATCTGCCTTCTCCTGCTAACTGCACATAAGCAGTGATCTCCTGATGGATCGGGCAGGCGTCCTCGCACGGAGCCGTATAACAGTCAAGAAGCGGTACTCTCTCGTTTGATTTTCTGGAAACCGGCAGCTTCGCAGGCTTCACATGATGAGGATCCTGTACGGCGTCCTCTGCCGTCTTATTCAGCGCTTCCACATCGATTCCGTCAAACGGCTTCACACCCATAGCGTCTAAAGACTCTGCCATCTGGGAAAGTCTCTGGTATCCGCCTGGTTTTAAGATCGTAGTAGCAACCGTCACCGGCCACACGCCGCTTCCCACGATTCTTTCTATATTAAATGCATCGGCGCCGCCGGAGTAGGCGATCCGAAGCTTCCCGTCAAATTCTCTGGAAAGCTTCGCTGCCAGAGAGATAGACAGAGGATACAGGGACTTGCCTGACATATACATCTCTTCACTTGGAAGTTCGTTAGCCTTCACATCCACCGGGAAGGTGTTGGTGATCTTCACTCCGAATTCTAAGTCCATATCACCGGACAGCTTCATCAGGCGGGTAAGCATCGGCACCGCGTCCTCATACTGCAGGTCATCCTCAAAATGGAATCTTCCGAACGCAATGTAATCATATCCCATCTGATCTAATGTCTCACGGGCGAATTCATACCCAAGCAATGTTGGATTGCACTTAATGAATGTGTGCATCTTCTTTACTGTCAGCAGATAATTCGCAATGCTCTCGATCTCCTGCGGCGGACATCCGTGAAGAGTAGATATCGTAGCCGAATTGCAGATATACGGCGTGATCCCCTCGATATCCTCTCTCGTCATCTTCCGGTACTCTCCCGCGTGAGCAAGCAGCACTTCTTTGCATTTCTTAAATGTCTCGGTCTGGCTTGCATCCTTCATGCTCTCAATGAATGTATTCACCTTCTCTGACTTGATACCTGCCAGGTCATATCCGACACTGATGTTGAATTGGTAGCCGTCCATGCTTCCAAGACCGTATTCCTTCGCCATGAACGCAAGCAGGAACCATGCTTTTATGTACTCTTCCTGTGCCTGGGGCACATACAGCTCTGTGGACCACTCACAGTTATAACACTCGTCGTCCGCCTTAATGCAAGGCTTATTCACACATGCGGCAAGCTCGGCGCCGTCCATGATCTGAACCGTCTTAAGTTCGAAGAAACGGCTTCCCGCATAATAAGACGCCGCAATATTCTGTGCCAGCTGGCTGTTCGGGCCTGCCGCCGGCCCGATCGGCGTCTCTAATCTGCGCCCGAAGATGGTCTGCGCCTTCCCGGGATCCGCCGTATAAGGCCTGTGTACTCCAAATACCGTATTCTTCTCGTCGTGCTCCGTCCTGATCCAGTTCAACAACTGCTCAAAAGGCATACATGTCATAATATCGCTCATATCGATTCCTCCTTTATCCGTTAATGCTCTTCCAAAGCTTCGCAGACTCTTCTCTGCATTTTGCCATAGTCTCTTCTACATCTACGACCTGTACTTCCCTGTCCTTCATAAGTACCCTGCCGTTGCCGACAGTGGTTACAACATCCCGTCCGGTCATGCCGAACAGGATATGGCCGTTGATATTATTCTCATCCAAATATGTCGGCGGATCATAATCTACCACGATCACATCGCCTGCTGCCCCCTCCTTCAGGACTCCAAGCGGCACCTTAAAGTAACGGTTTGCAATTGCCGCATTGTTCTCAAACAGCATCTTCGGAACCTCTCCCCAGGCCGCGTTTGCGTCGCACAGATGATGCTTGTGAAGTACGTTAGCCACCTTGTAGGATTCCGTCATGTCATGAGTATATCCGTCTGTCCCAAGTCCTGCCAGAATCCCGCGGCGAACCAGCTCCATCGTCGGCGGACAGCCGCATGCATTACCCATGTTAGACTCTGGATTGTGAACTACCATGGTATCCGTCTCCCTGATCAGATCCATCTCATGAGAATTGATGTAGATACAATGCCCAAGCAGCGTCTTCTCTCCCAATATATTCCAATCCATCAGCCTGTCAACGATCCTCTTGCCGTACTTCTTCAGGCAGTCGTGGAGATCCTCGATGCCTTCCGCCACATGAATGTGATATCCTGACCCGTCAGGCTTATTGGCCGCCGCAAGTTCCATCGTCTCGTCAGAGATGGTAAACTGCGCATGCATTCCCATCATTCCGGCAATCATATCAGAATCGTCCTTCAAAGCGTAGCGGATGAACTTCGCATTCTCCATCACGGCCTCACGCGCCTTATCCATCCCGTCTCTGTCCGAGATCTCATAGCACAGACAGGATCTTACCCCCAATTCCTTCGCCGCATCTGCTATGGTAAACAAACTGTCTTCGATGTGTCCGAAGCTTGCATGATGATCGAAGATGGTCGTCACACCGTTGCGGATACAGGAGATCATAGTATCCATTGCGCTGTATTTCGTCTGTTCAAGCGTCAGCTTCCGGTCTATGGTCCACCACTGTCCGTCTAAGATATCCAGGAACCCCTGCGGATTATAACCCTTGATACTAAGCCCTCTTGCCATGGCGCTATAAATGTGTTCGTGAGTATTGATGAACGCCGGCATGATGATGCCGCCTTTGGCGTCAATATATTCCGCATCTTTATATCTGCCTCTGATCTCTTCCAGAGTGCCTGTCGCGGCGATCTTCGTTCCGTCGACCGCTACCGCCCCATTTGCAACAAACGGAAGATCTGCGTCTCTTGTGATCAATTTGCCGTTTCCTATTATTAACATGTCTTCTCCTCCTTAATTCTTATATCGCTGCTTCACCTGTATCGTTACTTCACCTGATCAAGCACTTCCTCATACTCCATTTCCTTTGGAAGCACTAAGTTCAGGACAATTGCCGTGATCGTCGCCAGTACGACCGGAGATTTGCCGAATATAGTCGTCACCCAGGCCGGAAACGCCGCCAGCGCCGTATTCGCCTGCGTGATACCCATTCCAAGCGCGATGGCAAGCCCCACGATCGTCGTATTGCGGTAATTCATCGGCGACGCCGTAATCAGCTTCACACCCGTCATCGCGATAGACGCGAATACGGATACGGTAGCCCCTCCAAGCACGCATGACGGGATCGTCGTAAGTACGGATGAGAACTTCGGGATCAATCCTGCGATCAGAAGGATCCCTGCCGCCATCGCGAACACTCTCTTCGCCACTACCTTCGTAGCTCCCACGATTCCTACATTCTGGCTGTATGTAGCGGTCGGAAGCCCTCCAAAGAATGCACAGAAGATATTGCTGATCCCATATGCAACAATTCCCCCGTTCAGTTCTCCGTCCGTCGGCATACGATCCAGTCCTCCTGTCGTCGTTGCCGAGAAATCGCCGATCGCCTGGATGGAATTGATCGCAAATAGCACGCCGATCGCCACGCAGGAAGAAGGTTCAAATGTGATTCCAAAATGCATCGCCCTTGGAAGCTGGAAGTATGATGCCGATGCAACGGACGTAAAATCCACCATTCCGAAAAACAGCGAGATCACATAACCCACGGCGATACCTATTAATATAGAAGATAATTTCCAGATCCCTTTTCCATAGTGATTCAATGCCGTCACGATGATCAGCGTGATAAACGCCACCGTCCAGTTCTGCCAGGAGCCGTAATTCTCACTGCCCGCTCCGCCTGCCATATAGTTGATCGCAGTCGGGTACAGTGATAATCCGATGGCGAACACGACCGTACCTGTGATCAGCGGCGGGAAGAACTTACGAATCTGCTTAATGAAGATCCCCACAATGATCGCGATGATACCGCCTACGATCTGTGCCCCTAAGATAGTCGCCACATCATAGTCCCCTGCGATCGCCTGCATCGTCGGCACATAGGCAAAACTGATCCCCATAATGATCGGAAGCCCGGAGCCGATCGCAAGCGCTCCTCTGCGCAGCGGAAACAACTGGATGAAGGTGGTCAGTGCGGACATTACCAGCGCCGCCTGTATCAGTATAATAGAATCTGCCGATGACAGTCCTGCCACCCCGGCCACAATGATCGCCGGTGTCACACATCCTACGATCATGGCCACCACATGCTGCAGCGCCAACGGAATTGCCTGCGAAGCCGACGGCTTTCCGTCAATTCTGAATAATTCGCCCGAAGCTCCACTCATTGATTCTCTGCCCATCTCTATATTTTCTCCTTTTCAAATACAATGCGCTCTCACTTCTCTTATAGAAGCATCTGCTCAAATTAGTAATATCAGAGAGACCAATCCAGCAGCCTTCCATATTCTTTCATTAATTTTTAACAATTTCCGTTCCTGTTGATTCTATAATAACATCAAATTGTTCAAAATTCAATCTATATCTCAATATTTTTTTTGTTCAATAAAAATTTTTTATTATTTTTCTCCGCAAACCCTTGCGGCTGCTGGGATTGTACATTTTCAAATACAAAAATATTTTTGTGTATCTAAAAATTTTTTTATTTTTCTATTGCTTTTTTATTTTTTTGTGCTATGATGGACATAGAGAGACCGAATGAAACGAAGTAAAGGAGGTATCCATTATGGCAATATCCAGATTAGATATGTTAAAGCAAATCGCTGCAGGACTCGCTGCACAATTTGGAGAAAACTGTGAAATTGTCGTTCATGACCTGACACGCGGTTCTGCTAACAGTTCTATCGTACACATTGAGAACGGGAACCTCACCGGCCGGCAGATCGGCGACGGTCCGTCCGGCGCAGTCTTAAGCGCTCTTAAGCATCAGAACGGACCGATCAAAGACAGACTTGCTTATCTGACACGCACAGAGAGCGGCCGCATCTTCAAATCCAGCACCATCTATATTAATGATGACAACGGAGAACTGCACTATATCCTTTCTATTAATTACGACATCACGAATCTTCTTGCAATAGAAAGCAGCATCCACTCCCTCACAAGCTGTGCGGAGCCGGAGGAACCCACAGAGAAGCATTCGCCCAACGTCATCACACACGACGTCAACAAGCTGTTATCAGAACTCATCGAACAGTCCGTTGCCCTGGTAGGAGTGCCTGTACCTCTTATGACAAAAGAGGATAAGATCAAAGCAATCAATTTCCTTAATGACGCAGGCGCGTTCCTAATCACGAAATCAGGAGATAAAGTAGCGAAGTATTTCGGCATCTCCAAGTACACTCTCTACAGCTATGTAGATATCAACAAATAATCATTTCATATTATGAGGAGGTTTTAAGAAACATGAGCAGCACAGGAACAATCAAATGGACGCTCAACAACATTGCCAAAAGCGATGATAAGCAGGTTCAGAATATGTCTATGGAAGAGATGGAAAAGGCAAGCACTTTCCATAAGAGCTTTCCGCAGTATGAGATCACACCTCTGACCCGTTTATCCGGCCTAGCCAATTACCTGGGACTTAAGCGTCTCTATGTAAAAGACGAGTCTTACCGCTTTGGCCTGAATGCATTCAAGGTACTTGGAGGATCTTATGCGATCGCAAGATACATAGCACAGCAGACCGGAAAGGATGTAAGCGAGATTCCTTATAACGTACTTACTTCCGAGAAGTTAAGAGAAGAATTCGGCCAGGCAACCTTCTTCACCGCTACCGACGGGAATCACGGACGCGGGATCGCATGGGCCGCTAATAAGCTGGGCCAGAAATGTGTCGTAAGAATGCCGAAAGGCACCACGCAGACCAGGTTAGAGAATATCGCCAGGGAAAATGCGACCGTTACCATCGAGGATCTGAATTATGACGACTGTGTGCGCATGGCTGCAAAAGAAGCCGAGAATACAGAGCACGGCATCATGGTTCAGGATACGGCCTGGGAAGGCTACGAGGAGATCCCTACCTGGATCATGCAGGGATACGGAACACTCGCTATGGAAGCTGACCAGCAGTTAGCAGAAGACGGATGCCGCCCGACACATGTATTTATCCAGGCGGGCGTAGGATCACTTGCCGGCGCAGTTGTCGGATTCTTTGCCAACCGTTTCAAAGAGAATCCTCCGGTCATGGTCGTTGTGGAAGCCAACGCAGCGGACTGTCTCTACCGTTCCGCTATGCAGGGCGACGGAAGCCGCGTAGATGTGACCGGCGATATGCTGACAATTATGGCCGGCCTTGCCTGCGGTGAAGCAAATACCGTCTCCTGGGACATCTTAAGAAATCATGCCGACGCGTTCGTATCCTGTCCCGACTGGGTAAGTGCCAACGGCTCGCGTATCTACAGCGCTCCGGTCAAAGGCGACAAGCAGGTCATCTCCGGCGAATCCGGTTCTGTCACGATGGGACTGGTGCACGCGCTGATGACGAAGCCGGAATACCAAGACCTCAAGGAAGCCCTGAAGTTAGATGAGAATTCCGAAGTCCTTCTGGTTTCCTCAGAAGGAGATACCGACCCGGACCGTTACCGCGAGATCACATGGGAAGGATTATGCGGATCCGACAAGGAACCGTTTGCAGGATTATAAGAAGTTTCATTATAAGGTTCATTATACAATTTTAATAAAGGAGAGAAGAAAAATGTTAGACTTTAACAAAGTAAAAGAAGCTGCACAGGGTTACGAGAAGGATATGACCGCTTTCTTACGCGCGATCGTCAAGAATCCGGGAGAAAGCTGTGATGAGAAGGCTCACATCACTACTATCGCTGACGAGATGAGAAAGGTAGGATTCGACGAAGTTCAGATCGATCCTCAGGGTAACGTGATCGGCTACATGGGAACCGGAGACAAGATCATTGCATACGATGCACACATTGACACGGTTGGTATCGGCAATATCGAGAACTGGAACTTCGACCCGTACGAGGGTTACGAGAACGAGACTGAGATCGGCGGACGCGGCGTGTCCGATCAGTGCGGCGGTATCGTATCTTCTGTATACGGAGCTAAGATCATGAAGGATCTTGACCTGATCCCGGAAGGCTGCAAGATCATGGTTGTAGGAACAGTCCAGGAAGAAGACTGCGACGGTCTGTGCTGGCAGTACATTATCAACGAAGATAAGGTCCGCCCGGAATTCGTAGTTTCTACAGAGCCGACTGACGGCGGAATCTACCGCGGCCAGAGAGGACGTATGGAGATCCGCGTGGATGTCAAGGGTGTATCCTGCCACGGATCCGCTCCAGAGCGCGGAGACAACGCGATCTACAAGATGGCAGACATTCTCCAGGATGTCCGCGCATTGAATGAGAACGATGCCGAAGACAGCACCGAGATCAAAGGTCTTGTTAAGATGCTGGATGCCAAATACAACCCGGATTGGGAAGAGGCACGTTTCCTTGGACGCGGTACCGTAACCGTTTCCCAGATCTTCTATACTTCACCAAGCCGCTGTGCGGTTGCCGACTCCTGCGCGATCTCTCTTGACCGCCGTATGACGTTCGGCGAGACCTGGGAGAGCTGTCTTGACGAAATCCGCGCTCTGCCAAGCGTTCAAAAATACGGCGATGATGTAACCGTATCCATGTACAATTATGACCGTCCGTCTTACACAGGATGCGTATACGAGATCGAGTGCTACTTCCCGACATGGGCGATCCCGAAGGATCACAAGGTGACCAAGGCCCTGGAAGCTTCTTATAAGAGTCTCTACGGTGACGACCGCATCGGCGCTGCTGAGACACTTGAGATGAGAAAGGCTCGTCCGCTGGTTGACAAGTGGACCTTCTCCACTAACGGAGTATCTATTATGGGAAGAAACGGAATCCCATGTATCGGTTTCGGACCCGGCGCAGAGGCTCAGGCTCACGCTCCGAACGAGAAGACCTGGAAACAGGATCTTGTAACATGCGCGGCTGTTTATGCGGTTCTTCCGACGGAATACTGCAAATAAGAGATATCTGAGATAGCATAATTAATACATAAAAATTATAATAAATTTTGGAGGAAATTAGTATGAAAACATTACAGGATTATATCGATAAATTGAATGCGTTAAATTTTAAGGAGATGTACAATGGGGATTTCTTCTTAACATGGGAAAAGTCTGATGATGAGATCGAAGCGGTATTTACTATTGCTGACGCACTTCGTTTTATGAGAGAGAATAATATTTCCACTAAGGTATTCGAGAGCGGTCTTGGAATCTCTTTATTCCGCGACAACTCTACCCGTACACGCTTCTCCTTCGCTTCCGCATGTAACCTGCTCGGTCTGGAGGTTCAGGATCTTGACGAAGGCAAGTCTCAGGTAGCTCACGGCGAGACTGTACGCGAGACTGCTAACATGATCTCCTTCATGGCTGACGTTATCGGTATCCGCGATGATATGTACATCGGCAAAGGTAATGCTTACATGCATGAAGTCGTTGATGCTGTAACACAGGGCAATAAGGACGGAATCCTTGAACAGAAGCCTACGCTTGTAAACCTGCAGTGCGATATCGATCATCCGACACAGGCAATGGCTGATATGCTCCACATCATCCACGAATTCGGCGGTGTTGAGAACTTAAAAGGCAAGAAGCTTGCTATGACCTGGGCTTACTCTCCTTCTTACGGAAAACCGCTGTCTGTTCCTCAGGGAATCATCGGCCTGATGACACGTTTCGGTATGGACGTTGTGCTTGCTCATCCGGAAGGATACGAAGTATTCCCGGAGGTAGAGGAAGTTGCTGCGAAGAACGCCGCTAAATCCGGCGGTACATTTACCAAGACGAACAATATGGCAGACGCATTCAAGGATGCCGATATCGTATATCCTAAGAGCTGGGCTCCGTTCGCCGCTATGGAGAAGCGTACAGAGCTCTACGGAAACGGAGATACAGAAGGAATCAAAGCATTAGAGAAAGAACTGCTTGCACAGAACGCGGAGCACAAGGATTGGGCATGTACTGAGGAACTGATGGCTACAACTAAGGACGGCAAGGCTCTCTATATGCACTGCCTGCCGGCTGATATCACTGGCGTAAGCTGCGAGACAGGCGAGGTTGACGCATCCGTATTCGACCGCTACAGAGATCCGTTATACAAGGAAGCAAGCTTCAAGCCATACATCATCGCCGCTATGATCTTCCTTGCAAAATTCGCCGACCCGGCCGATATCCTTAAGAAGCTGGAAGAAAAGAGCACTCCAAGAGTATTCAACTAGGAAGAAAGCAGGAGGAATCGTATATTATGGAAAAGAAAAAGAGAGTCGTGATCGCTCTTGGCGGCAATGCCCTTGGCAACACTCTGCCTGAACAGATGGCAGCCGTGAAGATTACCGCCAAAGCGATCGTAGATCTGATCGAAGACGGCTGTGAGGTTGTCGTTTCCCACGGAAACGGCCCTCAGGTCGGCATGGTGAATAACGCTATGATCGCCCTCACCCATGAGGATGAGGCACAGCCTAATACGCCGCTCTCCGTCTGCGTTGCCATGAGTCAGGCTTATATCGGGTATGACCTGCAGAATGCGCTTCGCGAAGAGCTGCTGAACCGGAATATCACAAACGTACCGGTTGCAACCATGATCACTCAGGTACGCGTTGACGAGAATGATCCCGCTTTCCAGAATCCTTCCAAGCCGATCGGCAAGTTCGTAGACGCCGAACAGGCGAAGAAGATGGAAGAAAGCTTCAGCTATATTATGAAAGAAGATTCCGGCAGAGGTTACCGCCGTGTGGTAGCTTCCCCGAAACCGGTGGAGATCATTGAAATCGAAACCATCCGCACCATGGTCAATGCCGGCAACCTGGTAATTGCCGGAGGCGGCGGCGGAATCCCTGTTACCAGACAGGGGAACCACTTAAAAGGCGCAAGCGCCGTGATCGACAAGGACTTCGCAAGCTGCCTGCTTGCCAAGGAATTGGATGCCGATTACCTCATCATCCTTACCGCAGTTGAAAAGGTCGCGTTAAACTTCGGAAAACCGGATGAAAAATGGCTTGGCGATATCTCCGTGGCAGAGGCGAACCAGTATATCAGCGAGGGGCACTTCGCTCCCGGCTCCATGCTTCCGAAGGTACAGGCCGCAGTTGACTTCGCCTCCTCCAAGGAAGGCAGGACTGCCCTGATCACACTTCTTGAGAAATCAAGAGACGCTGTCCAGGGCAAGACCGGAACCATGTTCCACGCCTAAGGAACTACTTATTCTAAGAACTGTATTTTTTAAGAACTATATATTCTAAGAACTGTATCTTCTAAGTCATAAATTTAGGACTCACCTTATGGTGAGTCCCTTATCTTTTTCTCTTGTATCTTACCTCTGTATGTATCTTATGAGATCCTCTTAAGCTTCTCGCTGTGATCGGCAATAACCTTTTTCATGATATCAATATCAGTCTGCATTGCATGAATCTGTTCGGCAGCACTCTCATACCGCTTTGCCGCCGGCAGATAATTCTCAGCCAAAATACTAATTGCACGTAACACATCATTCTCAATGATTAATCTGATCCTCTTTTGTTCATCCCTAAGCGCATTCAGTTCATCCCGAAACCGTCTCTGCTCGTCTCTCATTAGTATCTGTTCGTCCCGAATGGATCTGATATCGCTCTCCATCGGCTTTAATCTTGCGTCCAGCTTTGTGTCCAGTAATTGTGAAATTGCCAGCAAATCCTCATTTGTCAATGCCATTCTATCACTCCTTTTTGCAGATACAATGTTGTCCTAGTATCACATATCATATCATACCCGGGACATAAAGTCTATCAAAAGTATTTACATGTATAAGACCGCCAATTACAATATAAAAAACAACTCATCTTAAAATTAATTTTTTATTGTCACACAGGCGAAGGAACGTTGTCTAATTAAGTAGGAGGTAAAAATCTATGAACAACAAAACGAATGAAGAATTACAGATCCTAGTCAATAAGGCTACTGCCGGGGATAAAAAAGCCCTCGAAACCCTTATCACAGGCGTACAGGATATCGTATTCAATCTATCCCTGCGGATGCTCGGCACATTTGCAGATGCGGAGGACGCCACACAAGACATTCTGCTGAAAATGATCACCCATCTATCATCCTTTCGAGGCGACAGTTCATTTACAACATGGGTATTCAGCATCGCCGCCAATCATCTGAAAAATTACAAAAAGCATATGTTTGCCCGCTACCCGCTGAGCTTCGAGTATTACGGCGACGACATCGAAAACGGGAAAATACAAGATGTGCCGGACCTGACGCAGAATGTTGAAAAGGATATTTTAGCGGAGGAACTGAAGCTGTCCTGTACCAATGTGATGCTGCAATGTCTTGATACGGAGAGCAGATGCATCTTCATACTGGGCACGATGTTCAAGGTTGACAGCCGTATTGCCGGAGATATTCTGGAAATGACCCCGGAAGCGTATCGTCAACGGCTTTCCCGAATACGCAGGAAAATGGCTGATTTTCTCGGACAGTACTGCGGAGAATACGGCAGCGGAAGATGCAGATGCAAAGACAGAGTGAATTATGCGATCCAAAGCCATCGCATAGACCCTCTGCATCTGGATTATACAGAAGCCGCCGAGATCCCTATCCAGACTATATTCGATGTAAAAAATGCTATGGAAGATATTGACGGATTATCACAGAACTTCTCCTTCTGCAGATCCTACCAGTCTCCCGAGCGCACGAAGCATCTGATACAGGAATTATTAGATTCCACACAATTTTCCATTATTCAAAATTCGTAAAAGAAAGGACATATTATGAATACACAGACGATCATAGACTATTTATCAGCGCTGAGTTTGAACAACAACCGTGAATGGTATCATGCGAACAAGGACGATTACAAGAAAGCAAACGCTGAGTTTGAAGAGTTATTGCAGGCCTTGATAGCCGAAATCGGCAAATTTGACAGCAGCATCCTGCACAACAATCCCAAAGATCTTACCTTCAAGATCGTAAGGGATACCCGTTTCAGCCATGACAAATCACCTTATAACCCTGCGTTCCGCGCCCACATTGCCTCCAAGGGCAAGCTGCCTGTCCCTGTCGGGTATTATCTTATGATAAAACCGGGCGGCCAGTCCTTTTTAGGCGGCGGTTTATTTGCAGATATGTTCAAAGACGCAACCGCCATGATACGGGATCATATTTCCCAACACGGCGAAGAGTGGGAACAGCTTATCCATGAGCCAGAATTTGAGAAATATTTCACCGTACAAGGAACAGCATTAAAGAATGTCCCGGCAGGATATGACAAGGGACATCCCCAGGCAGAATACCTGAAATTAAAGAGCTGGTATCTGGAATATCCGATAAAAGATGAAGAATTGAACGATGCAGAAGCCTTCCTGCAAAAAGCAGCCGAGATCTTCCGAATCATGAAACCTTTTAACGACTATCTGAACAAGGCGCTTACAGGCTTCCAGATGCCGGCAAGATAATCACTGCCGGCAGCAAAGCATCTCTTCTGCCAAGGCCTCCAATACCGCTTCGCAGCGCCGTATATCCAAGGTCTCTACATATTCATCCGGCTTATGTGCATGTTTTAGGCTCCCCGGACCATAAGACATGCACTCCCGGTTACCAAGCTTCCCGGCGATCACAGCAGTATCCGTATATCCCGGGAATGTACTTACCCTGCACTCCTCTTCCGTCACCCTTTCTGCCGCCGCCTTAAGCCTTGCAAGCAATAGAGAGGCTTCATTCTTCTCGACATAAGGACGGTTGCCCGTCACCTGATAATCAACTGTAATCCCGGGAACCGTACTCTTGGTATCGGCAATCGCTTCTTCCACGATCTCCAGCACTTTCCTATCGTCTGTCGGCGGCGATAATCGAAAATCCATCCAGACCGCGCACTCATCAGGAACCACATAAGGCTGATACCCTCCCGCGATCTGTCCGAAAGTTACCGTCGAAGGTCCCAGCTCGTCGTGCACCGGCAGCACCTCGTCAGTCTTAAGACTGATATCCAGATCCGACAGGTATTCCTGTACAAATGCCGCCATTTCGCTCTCTCCCGCTCCCGGATTCGTACTATTGATCCGAACCAGCTGACGGGTCAATTCTATCGCCTTACACATAACTGTCTCCTATAGCATCGGCATCACCGCGCGCTCACAAGCACCTTCACTTCTCCAAGCCCCTGCCCGCTCTTTCTCTTCTCGATCTGCCGCCATATATCAAGCGCCGACTCCTGACGCTTATCTGTATCCGCCTTATTAAGGACGATCACATACTGCATATGCCTGGAAGTTCCTTTTCTCCCCGCCCTGCGGCTCATGGCAAGCATTGCGATATCTTCCGGTTCCAGTATCTCTCGTATGTCTTTATGAAGAAAATCCGAGACCCTCTCCGCCCGGAAACAGACCTCTTCGATCCTTCTCCCTACCGCATCCAGCCCATACACCGACAGTACACAGGTCACCTGGGGCAAAAGCACCGGTTCATGCTCCGCCGGTATCTTGACCGGGAGCCGTCTGGCCCCGTCCGCTTCTATCAGTACCGGACCGTCAAGTTCAAGCACCGCCGCCAGAACATCCGGCGGAAGAATCCTTATCTTCCCTTCGTCTGCCCCGGCTCCGGCAAATACACAGCCCTCGCGCTCCCGAACCTCCATGATCTCGTCAATAGAAGGATCGGTCAAAAACTGCGGGGAATCTTCTGCCTTCATATGCGTTGTCGTAATAACGGCCGGCTTCTGTCCTGACATCTGATATTCTGATGCAAGCCTCTTCAGCAATGTTGTCTTCCCGCCTGCACCTACCGCCGCGATCCTTGGCCCGGTATGTTCGCTGAGCTTTAGCGCCTCTGTCAGTGACGGCAGGATATGCATCCGTCCTCCGGTAATCTCTGCGATCATATAAGAACCCTTCCTATCCCAGAACCTCTTCCAGAATGTCGAACAAAGTATCCACATTGATCGGTTTCGCAATATGGCCGTTCATACCGCTCTTTAACGCCTCCTGACGGTCCTCTTCGAAGGCATTGGCCGTCATCGCTATGATCGGTATGGCCGCAAGCTTCTGATCCTCCAGCTTACGGATGGTCTTAGTCGCCTCATAACCGTCCATGACCGGCATCTGGACATCCATAAGCACCAACTGATAATATCCCGGTTCTGATTCCTTAAGCATATCTACCGCGGTCTGGCCGTCACCGGCAATCTCCAGTGTAAATCCGGCCTCTTCCAGAATCGCTTCCGCAATCTCCTGGTTCAGTTCATTATCCTCCGCCAGAAGAATACGCCCCGCGCGGAAATTCTTCTTCTCTATGAGACTGTTTTTTATGCATTCTTCCTCTGCATTAACGATGGAATGCAGGCAGCTCCTAAGCTCCGACAAGAACATCGGCTTACTGCAGAATGCTGTCACACCGGCTTCTCTCGCTTCATCCTCAATATCAGCCCAATCATACGCTGTCAGAAGGATCACCGGAACATCCTCTCCCATCTCCTTGCGGATCCGGCGGGTAACCTCGATCCCGTTCATATCCGGCAGCAGCCAGTCGATGATATAGACGCTGTAATTATCTTCGCGCATAACCGCCTGACGCGTGCGCAATACCGCCTCTTTTCCCGACAAGGTCCATTCCGCACGCATTCCGATCTGACCCAGCATATAAGACACGCTGTCGCAGCTGTTAAAATCATCATCCACGACCAATGCCCTGCATCCCTTAAGTTCCGGGATATCCTGCGGTATCTTCTCCCCGGAGTGCAGACGGAAGGTGAAGGAAACTGTAACCTCAGTCCCCACGTTCTGTTCACTCTTCACTTCAATGGAGCCGTTCATCATATCCACGATATTTTTCGTAATGGCCATACCAAGGCCGGTCCCCTGAATACCGCTGATCGTCGAATTCCTCTCTCTCTCAAACGGCTCAAAGATATGCTCCACAAATTCCTGGCTCATACCGATCCCGGTATCCTTGATATTAAATTCATAGTGCGCGCTGCCTGCAGGCGCCCCCGGCTTCTCCGTGATCCGCAGGCTGACGATCCCTCCCGCGCCCGTATATTTTACCGCATTGCTGAGCAGATTCAGAAGTACTTGATTCAGGCGCAGCTTATCACAATAGATCTCTTCGTCGAAGACATCCACCGTGTCAATATACAGCTCTAACTGTTTGGCATGAACATCCGCCTGCAGGATGTTGCGCAGTCCATGCAGGATCTCCGGCAGACTGCATTCCTTCTCATCCAGATGCATCCTGCCGCTCTCGATCCGGCTCATATCCAGAACATCGTTGATCAGGCTCAGCAGATGATTGCCTGACGTCATGATCTTCTTCAGATACTCTTCCACCCGTTCCTTATGTTCGATATGCGTGATCGCCAGAGCGGTAAACCCGACGATCGCATTCATCGGAGTACGGATATCGTGGGACATATTGGAGAGAAATACACTCTTCGCCTTGCTTGCCCTGTTCGCCTGCATAAGCGCATCTTCCAGAAGATTCTTCTTCTCCATCTCCTCCCGTATCTCGGCATCCACACTGCGGAAGCCCACGACAACTCCCTGGCCGTCCTCCCACGCTCCGGTACGGACAGCCTTCATCTGGAAATATCTCATCTCGCCGTTCCACAGAGTCCGGTAATTCACACTGTATACCCTCTTATTCAGCAGCTCCTCTTTTAAGCTGCTTCTGGACGCCGCTTTCCTAAGCATCCCGCGGTCTTCCTCATACACAAACTTCTGTATGTAATCCTCCATCCGCTCTTCTAACAGCAGCTCGCCCTGAAGGATCGGTTCAAACATATGCATATGATCGTCTGAAACCTGGAGGGTAATTCCCTTCCCCAATTCAAGTTCAAAGAAGCAGACCAGATTATAGTCGACGCTTAGTGCCTGTACCAGTTCCTGATTATGTCTCTCCTTCTCCCTCTCCTGGATCTTCTGACGCGTACAGTCCAGAAGGAACCGCTGATAAAACAGCTCCCCATCTTCCTCGAGAAGCTTGATATTACCCATTACATGCAGGATCTCCCCTCCTCTGTGCTTCACGCTGTACTCAACGCTGACGCTGTCTCCCGCCTTCTTAAGCCTGGCCATGCATTTCCGAAGCTTACTCTTATCTTCGTCTATAACAGAATCGGCAACCATGTTAAACCCTTCCGCCACCAATTCCTCCTGCGACTCGTATCCCAGAATCTTCAATGCCGCCCTGTTAACGCTTAATATACGGGAACCATCCAGCGAATGGCATAATATTCCGCAGTCCATACTGGTAAACACCGTCTCCAGAGTATGGTTCTTCCTGATGATCTCCTGTTCGTAGGCACGCTCCTGCGTCACGTCGATCGCCACTCCCACTGTACCCATAACACTTCCGTCCAGATCATACAGAGGCGACTTATAGGTCGTAAGAAGCTTGATACCGTCGCCGGACTTCACCGTCTCTTCCGAGACGCACGTCTGCCGCTTACTCATAACCTCCCGCTCCGACTCGATGCATGCGGGGTCGTCAAATTCCACGTCCCAGATATATGCATGGCCGCGTCCTTCCACCTGCTTCTTCGTCTTATTGACCGTCTTACAGAAGCTATCATTCACCTTCTCATGTATCCCGTTCTTATCCTTATACCAGATCAGGTTCGGAATATTGTTGATGGTCGCCTCAAAAAAATGGCTGGTCTGCCAGTAATCCTTCTTGATCCTGCACTCCTGCTGCCATCTGAGGATACGGAATCTGCTCTCGGTATCCGTCATCGGCAACGTCCATATATCCTGGAGCTCTTCCATATATTCTTCCAGCAGCGGGATCTGCTCCTTATCTGCAAGAACAATAAGACCGGCCTCCGATCGCATCCCGGAGACCAATGTCTGTAATACACTCCTGCATTCCTCACCCTGAAGATTGGCCAGAATCATATCTGCTCTGGAAACCTGCTCTTCTACCGGCTGTACGCTCTCTATAAATTCATGGGTAAATCTCTCCAGGGGGCTTATCTCTTTTAAAATATCAAAAGTACCGCACGTATGACCTGTTAAATAAAAACGAATATGGCAATGGTACATCTCTGATCTCTCCTCATATTACAGCATTCATTAACCATGGCGCTCATCAATAAGCTGCACACTCTCTAAAAACATTCTCTCGCGTATATATTTTAACAATTGTAGAATTCTATGTCAATGTTACTATGAACACATCCCTCAAAAATTTAAAATAAAAAACCCCTTTTCCTGTGAAAAATGGTTATATTTATTGTAAGACGTTTTACAGAAGCGAAAGGAGACTTGTTTTGGAAGACAGAGAACTGATCCGCCGGGTTCAAAACGGGCAAACAGAATATCTGAATGAGATCGCCGGCAGATACTACGATGACATCTATTATTTCTGCTGCTATCAGACCGGCAGCCGGGAAGACGCCTACGATCTCACACAGGAAACCTTCTTCCGATTCATAAGATATGTGGAGCATTACCGGTACCGCAATCTGAAAGGCTATCTGCTGACAATTGCCATGAACCTGTGCAGAGAATATATGCGGACATCAGCACAGACACGCCTAAGAGAAGCGCATCTTGACTCCATAGATCAGAATACAAGCCTGCCGGATAAAGGGCCGGCAGATCCCGCAAGCCACGAGGAAGCCTCGGAAAATGCAATACTGCTTGCAGACGCGCTCCAGAAGCTTCCGGAGACGCAGCGGGAAGCCGTCCTCCTCCATCACTTCTATGGATATAAGAACAGAGAGATCTCACATATGACCGGCGCATCCTATGACGCCGTCAAATCCCGCATACGCCAGGGACTCGATAAGCTTGGCAGGATGCTTGACCCGAATGATTTCTGTCTGAGGGATAAATGATTTACAGAAAGGAGAGATCGTTATAATGACATTTCACACCGTATCCGGCAGGCATGCCGACACCGGAAATGAATCCGAATGGAGATTCCCGTTAGATGAGACAAGAAGATCCCAAGGCCTTGCGCTCATCCGGCAGGCAGCATCAAAAAAACGGATCCGGCATTATCCGGCGCTGCCAGAGCTCATATGGAGCCAGCTTTGCTTTCAACCCTTAGAGCACTGGCTCGCCCAGGGCTGTACTCTGCTTATTGCAATAATGCTGTCACTCTGGCTTCGCCGGGAATACTCCGATGCCCGCGAAATAACTGCGGTATGTTCCGTCTTCTTTGTATTTGCCGGAAATATATTCTTAAGCCATATAGCACGCCTGTTTTCCTGGCACATGGCAGAGCTTGAACAGACGTTATACCTGAACCTGAAACAGATGATCTGCATTAAGATGCTGGAAACCGGAATCGCCGACCTGATCATACTCGTACTGTTCCTTGGTCTCACCGGAAGCGGGGACGCCCTGGGACTTGGCGCCGCTCTGACCTATATGCTGGTACCGTTTTTATGGTCGGACACACTGTACCTGCATATGCTGTTCTGCCTAAGAAGCGCCTCCTGCGGCTTCCGCTCTCTCGCCCTTGGAATCCTCTGCGGCATCTTCGCGCTGTTTCCGATACTATGGGAATCCGCGTATCAGCCAGAGTATCTTCCCGCCTGGCAGGTGCTTGGGATAGCCGGAGGACTTCTGCTGGCTGCACAGATCAGCGTTCTTCTGGGGAAGATAGACCAGGGCGATAGCATCTGTCTGGACTAAGTCAAAGACCCCGCTGCAGTCGCCAAATGCGCATGCAAGCATGCCCGCTTGGCTCGTTGCTCGCGGGAATGAATGAAAGGAGACATAACATATGCCCGAACTGAAACTGGACCGTATAACAAAACATTTCAAAAATAAAATCGCCGTAGACAACGTATCCCTCTGCCTGACAGAAGGCGTGTACGGCTTCCTCGGCGCAAACGGCGCCGGAAAAACGACCCTGCTGCGCATGATCTGCGGTGTCCTTAAGCCAACCTCCGGGGAAATACAATGCAACGGCGCCGAGATCGGCCGATTGGACGGAGATTACCGCCAGATGCTTGGATATCTGCCCCAGGATTTCGGATATTATCCTGATTTTACCGCAAGGAGATATCTGGAATATCTGGCAGCCTGCAAAGCAGTACCAAAACCGATCGCCCGGGAAAGAGTACAGGAGATGCTGCGCCTGACCGGACTGGAAGCAGACCAGCGTGCGAAGATCCGAACATTTTCCGGCGGAATGCTCAGAAGGCTCGGAATCGCACAGGCTCTCCTCAATGATCCTGAGATCCTGATCCTTGATGAACCCACCTCAGGACTCGATCCAAAAGAACGGATCCGTTTCCGCAATATCATCAGCTCATTGTCCAAAGGCAGGATCATCATCCTGTCCACGCATATCGTCTCCGACGTAGAATTCATCGCAGACGAGATACTTCTCATGAAGCAGGGACGTATCGTGGAACAAGGGGCCGTGGCCAGGATCACCAAGAACGCAGAGGGCAAAGTATGGGAATATCTGGCCGATCAGGACGAGGCCGTCCGCATGAATGATTCCTTTGCCGTAAGCAACCTAAAGAACGAGGGCGCAGGCGTGCGTCTCCGTCTCGTCTCGGACGTCTGTCCCTGCGAAGACGCAGTCCCCGTCTCTCCTAGCCTGGAGGACGTATATCTATATCATTTTAAGGAGGTATCAGAACATGTGGAAAATCTGGAAAGAAGAATTCTATAAGATCGCATCCCGCAGGACTGTCTGGCTGGGCCTGTTCCTTCTGCTGGCATTCGTATCCTTCCGTCTGTATTCGGAGTGCAATACCTACACGGCAGTCATCGGCGGCAAAGTCTTAAGAGGCCGGGAAGCAATAAGAAAGGATCAGGAATTGACCAGGCTCTATGCCGGAGACCTGACTTTAGATAAGATCAGTCAGATCTATGAAGAATATGGCTTCTTCTATTATGATATGGATGACAAAACCCGCATGGGAAACTTCTGCAATCAATTTATCACCATGCGCTTCACCAATTATATGCAGACAGACGGAAATGCTCCAGAGGATATACATTTCCTCGAAGACCGGGAATGGGAAGGCCATGCGGCCCGTCTTAAGGACTCCCCTCCCCGCTTCGACTATATCTACGGATGGGATGACTTCTCAGAAATGTACATAACATGCCTTATCGTAGTATTCATCCTTCTGATCATAGGGCTTGCCCCTATCTTCGCCGAGGAATATCAACTGAAGACAGCGGATATCCTAAGAACTACGCGCCGGGGGAAAAAGAGCGGAATCTGGATGAAGATACTTGCAGCCATATCCTTCTCCGCCATACTGACCTGCGGGGTGAGCGCCTATCTGGCAGGGATCTATCTGGCTGCCTACGGAACCCAGGGGTTAGACGCGTCGGCGATCCTGCTGACTAATCTCACGTCCTATTATGGATACTGTCCGGAAACGATCCTTATGACCTTCATAATGATCGCTCTCCTTGGGCTTATAAGCTCTGTTCTCCTGGCCGCGCTCGTATCCTGTATCTCTGCGCTGTGCAAGAGCCCCTTCCCCGCGCTGGTCATATCTCTTGCAGGCTTTTTGGCCCCTGTATTGTGGGTAAAGATATTAGCCCCTATGCAGATCCTTGGAGCCACCCTGACCAGAATGGTCTCTCACTTTATGGTCTCCATGCCGGTATACCTTCCTGTAAGCACAGGGTTCGCGTTCTCCAAAGAACAGATCGTGCTTCATCTATACATTGCCCTGACAGCCGGAACCTGCGGCATCCTCTTAGGATACCGCAGATACCGGAATGCATAATACTGAATATAATGCTAGACAAGGTGGGCGATCTTATCCGTAAGCCGTACGAACGGCTTGCGGGAGACGCCCCACACCAAAGCCAAGCAAAACAAGATCAGCAGTATGCTCTCCCCGTTGCTGCGCACGGAACCCAGGATCGGCGAACTGTATTTCAGACAGCTATAGATCAGTCCGTGGAAAATATATACGGCCATCGTCCTCTCTCCCAGATAAGAATACGGCTTCTTCTCTGACGGAAGCACCAGCATGAACAGATAGATCAGTATGAACGATATCACATAACAAATCACACGCACCAGTATTCCTTCCGCCCAAGCCAGCCCGAGTTCTTCATAAGAATAACGGCCGTAGAATACCTTGACCGATAACCGATGATGATAATTGTCTGTAAACAGAAGCACCGCCATGCTCCCCATGATCGTCAGCGCCCCCAGATACCCCTTCCAGTTACGGAATCTTGCAAGGCATGCGCTGTCAAATTCCATGCCAGCCATAAAAAACGGGAAGAAAAATACGATCCTCGGAACCGAGAGAAAGTTCCCGATTCCGACCAGTCCGACCGCAAGCCCTGCCGCAAGAAGGATCGGCATATGATAAGGAAGCTTTTTAACCGCCGGCGCCGCGAGCCTCCATACACACAGCGCCATCAGATACCACAAGGTAAATTTGGGCCTGGTAAAGTACAGTTCCGTCTCTTTGTCAAGGATCAGCGTATACAGAAGATAATAGATCACTTCATATACAAAATACGGGATCACCAGCCCGCTGATCAGCTTCCTGACCGACGGAACCTTCTTCGAAAAATATCCCGATACAAAGATGAACGCCGGCATATGGAACGCCACGATTCCCCATTTCAATTCATATAAAAACGGATTCTGGTCATAACACGGCTCAATAAAATGACCGATCACGACCAATACGATCAACAGGACCTTATAATTATCAAAAAGATACTCCCTCTGCTTTTTCTCCATTCTGCCGCTCTTCCTGCCTTTCCCTCCAAATCTCATAATTTATATATACTAAACTTAACGAACAAAAAAATCAAGTATAAATTTCTGAATCATGTTCTCACGGCCTGCACAGCAAGCGCACAGACCTGTCTGAACTGTTATCCGCAAACTTCGCTGACTTCTCTTGTATAGACTTGAAAATCACGAAAAAGAGTGCTAAAATAATTTTGCAAAAACAGTTATACTCCATGAATCCAAATAGGAAATTGAGTATTACCTATTCTAAAATCTTTTACATTAGGGGGATTCTTATGAAATTTCTTGTTAATCAAAAGCTTGCAACGCGAATCAGCATTATCACAACAGCAATTATTTTTGTAGGCATGATTCTTCTATGGTTCGTTGTATCCAGCCGCGTTGCTTCCATGGTAAAAGGCAATATTACAAATCAGATGACTGATGCCGTAGAATCCAGAGCCGCCATCATAAACGACTATGTGGCTTCCGCCGAAGAATATCTCACAGCCTTCTCCTTAAGCGGCGAGGTTCGCGAACTTCTCAATGATCCTGATAATCCCGCGCTGCGTAAGAAAGGCCAGAAATATACCGAAGAATACGCGGCAGTTAAGGGTGTATTCGAAGGTCTTTACATCGGCACTCCCGATACATATATCCTGACGCATACCTCACAGGGCGCGATCGGCATGACTACCCGTGAAGGAGACTCACTGGATGTATTCCGTGATACGATCCTGTCTGAACCGCAATTAACCAACCTGGGGATCATGGAATCTCCGGGAACCGGCAGTATGATCATCTCCATGTATTATCCGCTCTTTGAGGATAACACGTGCATCGGCTATGTGGGAGCCGGCGTTTTTGCCAGCCAGTTAATGGATGCACTGCTGAATCTTGATATCGAAGGTCTGCCTAACAGTGAATATGTATTCCTGAACGCCCAGACCGGTACATACCTGTACCATGAAGACGATGCACTGCTGAATACCGAGACTTCCGATGAAGGATATCTGAAGATCCTCGATAAGATCAAATCAAACGGCAGCACTGAAGCCGGCACCTATTCCTACAAGGATGAGAACGGAGTAAAGCAGCTGGTCGTATACAAATATCTGAAGGACCGCGACTGGGTATTCATGGTCCGGGACAATGCGTCCGAAGTCTACGGAGAAGTCGTAACGGTCCGCATTACGGTAGGTATCCTGTGCGCAGTTGTGGCTGCGGTCATTATACTTGTCACAGTGCTGATCCTTTACCGGGTAGGCAGAGAACTTATGTCTATGGAAAGAGCTATCCGGCACCTGGGTAATCTGGAGCTTTCCGCCGACCAGGAGTTAGAACCGTTCTACGGCAGAACGGACGAGATCGGTATGATCGCTCAGACGATCCATCATCTCTGTGACTGTCTGCGAAAAACGATCGAAGATATCGGCCGTATCTTAGGAGAGATGGCGGACGGCAATATTGCGGTGGATGTTGTAAAGAATGAATCCTATTACATCGGTGATTTCAGGGTTCTTGCCGAGAGCCTTAAGAGTATCCGTACCCATCTTACAGATGTAATGCGCGATATCACTCATATTGCCAACCAGGTGAATAATGATGCTAACCAGGTATCTGCAGGAGCACAAGCGCTGTCTCAGGGAACCATGCAGCAGAAGGAGTCTATTAACGGGCTTGTATCCAATGTCGCGGATATCACCTCACAGCTCCAAAGCAGCAATGTCCGCTGTAACGACGCTACCGATCTGGTATCCCGCGCTACCGGTTATGCAGCCGAAGCTGATATGAAGATGGAGCAGTTGATCGCCGCTACCAAGAATATTGACCGGTCTTCTTCTCAAATCGGCAGTATCATCAAGACGATTGAAGATATCGCCTTCCAGACAAATATTCTTGCGTTAAACGCAGCCGTTGAAGCTGCCCGCGCCGGCACGGCAGGAAAGGGCTTCTCCGTCGTAGCTGACGAAGTCAGGAACTTAGCCGCCAAATCCGCCGAAGCTGCCGGTAATACAAGCACGCTGATCGGCCGCTCGCTCCATGATGTGAAGACAGGTACGGAATCGACCAACCTTGCTATCTCTGCAATGCAGGTAATCGGCGACTGCATCCAGTCTATCAAGACATTGATGGATGATATCGCGCTTGCCAGCGTCCAGCAATCAGAGATGATCGTCTCTGTAGAGAACCGGATCAAGGAAGTTTCCAGAGTAACAGAGGCTAACTCTGACGCAGCTGAGGAGAGCGCTGCAATATCCAACGAATTATCTGACCAGGCAAAGACTCTGAACCGCCTGATCAGCCAGTTCCGTATACAGTAAGTCAAAGCCCTCGCGGCAGTCGCCGAATGTGCATGCAAGCATGCCCGCTTGGCTCGTTGCCCGCGGGAATAAGATCGCCGTATCCCCCATAACATGAGGGATACAGCGATTTTACTATATCACTTTCTTTCCTGCTGCATATTTGCCCGCCAGTCTCTTGCCTTCCTCTGCCAGATAAATACAGCGCTCCAGCCTCTCTTTCGTTCCAAGCGTCCTTGTACTGCGGATCCCCTTATCGTCAAGCACCAGTGCATCCAGTTCATATCCCTCTTCAAAGCTTCCGGCTTTCCCAAAGAAAGAACCTCCTCCCTTCGTAGCCAGATAGAATACTTCTTCCATCGCAAGAGGTCTCTTCCCCTGATCTGCAAGCCTCCAATACAGCTTGGAGACACCGACAGCATCGGCCATACAGCGGAACATGGATATATTTGCGCCGCCTGCCATATCGGTTCCAAGCCCTACCGGAATCCCTTCTTCCAGGTATCTGCGGATCGGTGCGATTCCTGAAGACAGGTTGATGTTCGACTGCGGACAATGCGCCACATACACCCCCTTTTTCTTCATAAGCTCCACCTCCGTGTCCGAAGAATGCACACAGTGGGCCATGACCGTCTTCGCCTGTCCTCCGAACAGACCGTAGTGCTCATAGACATCTCCGTAGCATGAGGACCAGGGGAATAACTCCTTCACCCATTCGATCTCCGACAGATTCTCCGACAGATGGGACTGGACCGGAAGCCCGTATTCCCGCTGAAGCTTCCCTAAGCCCTCCATCAAAGGACCGCTGCAGGTCGGTGCAAACCGCGGTGTAAGGATCGGCCGGGTATTCTGATACTTTCCTTTTGTCTCCTCGATCCATGCAGCTGTTGCATCCAGAGCAGTCACCGCATCCGTCTCCCTCAGATCATCCGTACTGTTCTGATCCATATTGACCTTGCCCACATAAGTAACCAGCCCTGTATCTTCCAGCTTCTCCATCAGAAGACCGGTAGCCGGAACATGCACCGTTCCGAACACCACCGCCCTCGTAGTCGCACTCTGCTTAAGGTCTTCTGCAAAGATCCCATAAGCCTTTTCGGCATAATCCAGATCCTTGTACCTGCTCTCTTCGGGGAATGTATGGGTATCAAGCCACTCCAAAAGCTCCAGATCCATTCCCAGCCCCCGGAAGGGATACTGGGGCGCATGGATATGCAGATCTGTCATCCCGGGGACTATCAGCATATCCTGATAATCTGTAACCGGCAGATTCCGATATTCTTCGGGCAGCACCGGGTACACCCCCTTGGAAAGTCCCTGACAGCAGACCAGATATCCCTGATCTGTCACGGATAACTGATCCTTTGTCTTGGCATAACAAATATTTCCCTTTAAAACAAATGAATCCTCTCTCATAACTCTTCCTCTCTTCTTAATGAATCCTCTCTCATACTCTTCCTCTCTTCTTCCAGTATTCTGATATGTTATCCCAGTGTCATAAAAGCATACCGTATTATGAATACAAATGCAATCGTAAATGTCAGGACCTTTACCTCCTGCCTTCTGCCCACAAGAAGCTTCATACGGATCACTTCTCCGTTTTCATCGATCATTCCCGACTGCTTCGCCGCACCAAGCAAGGTTCCGATAGAATCGAACATATTTACCAATGAAAAACTGATCACCAGCATAATTACGGTAAACAGGCTCTCTAATTCAGTGCCAATCTTTTGCTGCCCGGAAAAAGAACAGCTTCTACCGACCCTCCCTTCAGACGGACACCCTTGCAATTAAGAACCACTTTGATATAGAGTAAGTAGGAAATAATCCGTACCTGTTCATAAATCTACGCATTTGGTAAAATATTCCTTAAAGATGAATAGAGATTC
>ERZ808024.145-NODE-145-length-58829-cov-11.215686_pt1 | contig 58829 bp, 54 predicted proteins | sample MGYA00380181_ERZ808024 | MGnify/ENA primary metagenome ERZ808024 (study PRJEB31490, sample SAMN06133413) | mouse gut metagenome | isolation source: Z2_1 | host: mice | place: China: Chengdu | collected 2015-05 ...
GGAATACCCAGCATATATCCCCAAAAGTCCGGCGATATACTGCAAAATATGAATTTTTCAAGGTGCTATAGGAATAGGGTCAAATTTATTTATCGTTTTGACCCCAACATCTTTTATATGTTTTACTAACTATTACTTGCTATTAATTATTGTGACATTATATTTACCACTTACCTTTACTTTTGACTGATTAAAATCAAATTTTACTTTTTTTCATTGAATTTCCCTCCATGTTTTATTTAGCTTGTGCACTAACTATTGTTTGATATTAAACCCAAAAAAAGAAAAGCACCATACCAGAACTGAAAAATTTTATTATTTTTGAAATTTTCCAGTTCTGGTATGGTGCTTTTCCGACATTTATATTATATTAAAGTCCAAACATTAATTTACATTTAGGAGGAAATTACTATGAAAAACTTAAGAAAAATTTTAAAAAAACTTACTGCTGTTACACTGTTAGCAGCCATTCTCTTCACTGGATCTGTTACTACCACAAACCCAACTAATCCTGATGATGGAATTATGCCTTTAGGTTCATTTATTCAGGACGTTAATGAATTTTAATATATTCATATACTTTCACCCATTTTTTCTTCATATGCTTTTTTATAAATCTCAACCGATTTTTCATCTCTTCTTGCGGCAGCTAAATAATAAGACTGCCGCAGATATTTTTTTGCCAAATCAATATCCTTTCCATCACGCTCTCCTTCTTCTATCTGCTCTAAAATAATAGACGCTTTATCGCTCAAAAGTATATGATATTCTCTTCCTTCATTATTATCTTTCGCAAGTTCTAAACACCTTTCATTTAATTTCAAAGCTTCTTTTGATTTTTCTATCGAAAAATATGCCGACGACAAATTCCTCATGATAATCATCTTCATATGCTCCACATACTCACCAAAAATATATTCCATGTCCAGGCACTCTAACAATTTCTGGTAAATGGTAATCGCCTTCTCATATTTATCCGTATGAGCATAAGCATTTGCCAGACTCATCAAATTCATAATCTCTTGCTCTGTAAAGGGAAATTTTTTCTGTAAACATTTTTCATAATCCGGCAACGTGATTCTGATGGCTTCTTCTAATTTCTTAATAGTTTCTTCCCCGTCACTTCTTTTACAGTAATAATCCAACAAAGCCTCTGCCTTTAACACATACTGCTTCGTAATCAGATTATTGTCCGCCTTTTCCTTTAATTTCTTCAGATATTCGTCTGCTTTTTCATAATCATAATCCCGCATGGTGTCCTCTAACAATTCCCGCTCTTCTAACAACTCCATGTTCTTTCCAACGCAGACAGCATAATTTTTCTCGGGAACGCGTTCCATTTTTGCCATCAGTCTTGCATATAAATCTTTTTTTACACGTGTTTTTCCCAATTCTAAACGGTACAAAGTCTGGGGTGAGCAGATACCGTCGCTTAATTCCTCTCTGGACATTCCTACGTATTCTCTTGTTAATCTAATAATATCTCCGGCTCTGTAATTTGACATTTTAACACTTCCTCACAAAATACTTCAATTTTCCCTTGTGTTCCGCTATCTTCCTCTATTTCACATAAATTGTAAGCAATAATACAATCTTTGAAACATTTTTCTCTTGTGTTTTCATTATCAGCTGTTTTCGCCATTATCTTTGCTCTCAGAAAGTATAATTCTTTCAGATAGTAAAATCCCTCTCCCCGCGAGATAACTTTCATTAGCTTATCAATATATACCAGTATTTTTTCATCATTCTCCTTCTGTTTATGATAATGAATTAACTCTAAATATATCTTTGTCTCTATCTTTTCCTTTTTCTCATCTTTGTAATATGCCTCAATATAATCTAAAACCTTTAACAGTTCTTCCTCTAAAATCTCTTCCTTTTCTCTGTCATACCTATACAAAAGTAAAATCATCTGTATCTCAATGGGACTGTATAAACGTTTTTTATCCGTTTTTATTCCAAAATCCGGTATCGTGAACCTGATTCCTCTTTCTAACACATCACAGATTATTTTAACCGGTTGCTTTTCCTTTTCTAACAGAAGCCCTTCCTGATACAGACAAAACTGCTCATGGACAGATTCATCCTGCGGCATTACCTTCCTGTATTCTCTTATCCACTTCCTGGCGGCTTCCGATTCCTTGTTTTCCACAGATGTTTCAATTTCCGTCCTGATTTTCAACAATCCGAAATCTTCTTCGTTTAAAACCGTTTCAAATAGCGTCACTTCTCTGCCAATCCTTCCCAATATGGTCTGCCCCAACAGGGAATCAATCTCTCTGATTCCCTTCTCTAATCGTGATAATGTGGTAACTGAACATATTCCATCGCAGATTTCTTCCTGACTTAAATTATACTTTCTTCTGTAATATTTCACTACATTTTCCATGGTTCTCTGTTCCATAGCACCTCACCCTTTGTAAACTTGCAAGAAAAGCAAGGTGCGTTTTTGACCCTGCTTTTGTCTTCTCCTAACTAGCTCCTTTATTAAATTCTTGCTATACTATTACCATTATTGTAGTTTTTATCTTCGAGTATTGAAAAATAAGTTCTGGCACAGCTTCCTACAAAAGGAATGTTGTCCAGAACTTAATATAACACTTTAAACTACGTGATACAACTGTTTTAAGCACTCTATTCTTCTTATTCTTCCTCAGAAGCATCTGCCTCCGCCCTGTCTAACAGCTCCTTCATCAGCTCATCATCTGTTTCTGTATCCTGTCCTACAGCTTTTTTAGCATTCTCCGCCGCAAGCGCTGCACTCTCCGCTTCTTCTTCCTCACTTAACAATTCAGAAGTATCCGCATTATCCATCAGACTCTTATCCTCACGGACCTTGGCAATACTTGCAACCGTAACATTTTCATCTAAATTAATCAACTTCACGCCGGAAGTAATCCGCCCTAATAATGCAGTGTCATTCACTTTAATACGGATAATAATTCCTTCCGTAGTAATCAGCATCAGCTCATTATCCTTATTTACGGCTTTTACTCCCACGATATTTCCTGTTTTTTCCGTAATCTTGTAGCACTTCACACCCTTACCGCCACGGTTCTGTGTGGTAAATTCGGAAATCATCGTGCATTTTCCAAGACCCTTTTCGGAAACAATCATCAGGGATTCTCCCTGGGACTCCATCTGCATACCGATAACTTCATCGCCGTCGGCAAGATTCATACCGATAACACCCATGGAGGTTCTTCCTGTTTTTCTTACATCCGTCTCTTTAAACCGGATACACTGACCATACTTTGTTACCAGGAAAATATCCTGCTGGTTATCGGTTTTCTTTACCTCAATCAGCTCGTCATCTTCCCTTAAGTTAATGGCAGCAAGTCCTGTCTTGCGGACATTGGCATAATCGGTAATCGGTGTTTTCTTTACGATACCATTCTTTGTTGCCATGAAAAGGAAGTGCCCTTCTGTGTATTCCCGAATCGGAATAACTGCGGTAATCTTTTCCCCCGGCTGCAGCTGTAGCAGATTAACAATGGCAGTTCCCCTTGCAGTCCTGCTTGCCTCCGGTATCTCATAAGCTTTGATTCTGTATACCCGTCCCGTGTTGGTAAAGAACATCATGTAATGATGGGAGGTGGTCATCAAAAGCTCTTCGATGTAATCGTCCTCAATGGTTTCCATTCCCTTAATCCCTTTTCCGCCGCGGTTCTGCGCCCGGAAATTATCAAGGCTCATGCGCTTGATGTAACCTAATTTTGTCATTGTAATGACAGTATTGGTTACCGGAATCAAATCCTCCATGGAAATATCATACTCATCAAATCCGATGGAAGTCCTTCTGTCATCCCCATATTTTTCTGCAATCAGAAGAATTTCCTGCCGGATAACCCCCAACAGCTTTTTGCGGTCCGCCAAAATAGCTTTCAACTCAGTAATCCGCTCCATCAGTTCCGCATATTCCGCCTCTAGTTTCTCTCTTTCTAATCCGGTGAGAGCACGCAGACGCATATCCACGATTGCCTGAGACTGGGCGTCGCTTAAGGAGAAACGGTCCATCAAACGGGTTTTTGCCTCTGCCGTATTCCGGCTGCTGCGGATAATGCTGATAACCTCGTCAATATTATCTAATGCAATCAGCAAGCCCTGTAAAATATGGGCACGCTCCTCCGCCTTATTCAAATCATATTTTGTTCTTCTGGTAACTACTTCCTCCTGGTGGATTAAATAATAGTTTAACATCTCATAAAGATTTAAAACTTTCGGCTGGTTATCCACCAAAGCTATCATAATGACGCCGAAGGTATCCTGAAGCTGCGTATGTTTAAATAATAAATTAAGTACCACGTTTGGATTCACGTCCCGGCGCAGCTCAATACAAATCCGCATTCCCTGCCTATCGGATTCATCCCGCAAATCGGTGATCCCGTCTACCTTTTTGTCCCGCACAAGCTCCGCTATTTTCTCGATGAGCCTTGCTTTATTTACCATGTAGGGAAGCTCTGTCACCACAATACGGTTTTTCCCATTCTGCATTGGTTCAATATCTGTCACTGCACGGACACGTACTTTTCCACGTCCGGTGCGGTATGCCTGGTTAATCCCCGCCGTTCCGAGAATAGTGCCCCCGGTTGGAAAATCCGGTCCTTTCACGATAGAAAGCAGTTCTTCCATCTCTGTTTCCCTATCCTCATTCACCTGGTTATCTATGATTTTCACCACAGCGTTAATGACTTCCCTGAGGTTATGGGGTGGAATATTGGTTGCCATACCAACTGCAATTCCTGTCGTACCGTTTACTAAAAGATTCGGATAACGGGAAGGCAGCACCGTCGGCTCCTTTTCCGTCTCATCAAAGTTCGGTACAAAATCCACGGTATCTTTATTGATATCCGCCAGCATTTCCATGGAAATTTTAGACAGCCTTGCCTCGGTGTATCGCATTGCCGCAGCGCCGTCCCCGTCCACAGAACCGAAGTTTCCGTGACCGTCTACTAACGGGTATCTGGTGGACCAATCCTGTGCCATATTTACTAGTGCGCCGTAAATGGAACTGTCTCCGTGAGGATGGTATTTACCCATGGTGTCACCTACGATACGGGCACATTTACGATGAGGCTTGTCTGGGCCGTTGTTCAATTCTATCATAGAATAAAGTACACGGCGCTGTACCGGCTTTAAACCGTCCCTGACATCCGGCAGTGCACGCTGTGCAATAACACTCATGGCATAATCGATATAGGATGTTTCCATCGTCTTTTTCAGGTCAACGTCATGTATCTGATCAAAAATTTTATCATCCATTGATATATTCTCCAATCTGTTCTACTACAAATGCCTGATTATATATCCAAATTCTGGACATACTTCGCATTTTCTTCAATAAACTCACGTCTCGGCTCTACTTTATCCCCCATTAAGGTGGTAAAGGTCACATCAATCTCAGAAGAATTTTCCTCATCAATCATGACACGCTTTAAAATACGTTTCTCCGGGTCCATGGTGGTTTCCCAGAGCTGCTCGGCATCCATCTCTCCAAGTCCTTTGTAACGCTGAATCTTATTGTTGCTGTCACGCCCGATTTCCGTAAGGATTTTATTTAACTCGTCATCACTGTAGGCATACCAGACACCCTTATTTTTCTCAATCTTATAAAGGGGCGGCTGTGCCAGATACACATGTCCCTCCTTGATTAAATCCGGCATGAAACGGTAAAGGAAGGTCAGCATCAATGTACTGATATGGGCTCCGTCCACATCGGCATCTGTCATAATAATAATCTTATTGTATCTTAATTTTGAGATGTCAAAATCCTCATGGATTCCTGTACCAAAGGCGGTAATCATGGCTTTAATCTCGGCATTTCCGTAAATTTTGTCCAGTCTCGCTTTCTCTACGTTTAAAATTTTACCACGCAGCGGCAAAATCGCCTGGGTGGCACGGCTTCTTGCCGTCTTTGCAGAACCGCCTGCGGAATCTCCCTCTACGATAAAAATTTCACAATTTTTTGGATCTTTATCGGAACAGTCCGCCAGTTTTCCCGGAAGGGACATTCCCTCCAACGCTGTTTTTCTGCGGGTTAAATCACGGGCCTTTCTTGCTGCCTCCCTCGCTCTCTGGGCTAACAGGGATTTCTCACAGATACTTTTTGCCACTGCGGGATTCTGCTCTAAGAAATAGGTGAGCTGCTCACTGACCACAGAATCCACAGCACCCCGGGCTTCGCTGTTTCCAAGCTTCTGTTTCGTCTGTCCCTCAAACTGCGGCTCTTCGATTTTGATGCTGATGATTGCCGTCATACCCTCTCTGATATCATCTCCGGTTAATGCAGGCTCTGTATCCTTTAAAATTTTGTTTGCTCTCGCATAAGTATTGAAAGTCTTTGTCAAAGCATTCCGAAATCCCGCCAAATGAGTACCGCCTTCCGGAGTGATGATGTTGTTGACAAAACTGTAGGTAGCGTCATTGTAGGAATCGTTGTGCTGCATTGCCACTTCCACATACACACCATCCCTGGTTCCCTCACAGTAGATAACATCAGAGTACAGCGCCTCTTTACTTCTGTTGAGGTAAGTGACAAACTCCTTGATACCTCCAGCATAATGAAATTCATGGCGATGATGGGAATCCTCTCTGGTGTCCACAAGGATAATTCTAAGGCCTTTTGTTAAAAATGCAGTTTCTCTCATACGCTGTTTTAAGGTATCGTAATCATAAACGGTTTCCTCAAAAATATTCGGGTCAGGATGGAAGGTAACCTTTGTGCCATGCTTTTCCGGATCACAGGTTCCGATAATTTTTACTTCATTTACGGGTTTTCCCACTTTATAGCTCTGGGAATAAATCTGTCCCTCTTTATATACCTCTACCGTAAGGCTGGTGGAAAGAGCATTTACCACAGATGCACCAACTCCGTGAAGGCCGCCGGACACCTTATAACCTCCGCCTCCGAATTTTCCTCCGGCATGAAGCACCGTATAAACTACTTCAAGTGCAGATTTTCCGGCTTTGTGGTTCATTCCCACCGGAATTCCCCGCCCGTCATCTTCTACAGTAATAGAATTGTCCTCATTGACGGTAACTTCGATATTGTTACAGTATCCTGCCAAAGCCTCATCCACCGCATTATCTACAATCTCATAAACCAGGTGATGAAGCCCCCTTGCAGAGGTACTTCCGATATACATACCAGGACGTTTGCGGACTGCCTCAAGTCCCTCTAAAATCTGTATCTGGTCTGCACCATATTCATTTGAAGTTTCGATATTTTCTGTAGCCATATTCTTCCTCCATCTGCACATGCGGTTAATTTCTAATCGAGTAGGGAAGAATTTCCCCTACTCGCTGCGCCGGTTGCGGGCAGCTTTTGCTGCATTCTTCCTCTCCGCACCCGTGTGCATCAAAAACTTCACCGCTTATTACTTCAAATACCCGGTTAATCTGAAATCTGTTTTTCACAAACTCATCTAGCCCGGTACAGGTAATCATCGTCTGCGTATCATAAATATTATTCAACAGGTAATTCTGCCGGCTGCTGTCTAACTCAGACAGCACATCATCTAACAAAAGCACCGGGGTATCATGAATCGAACGTTTTACCAGTTCAATCTCAGACAATTTCAGCGATAATGCCGATGTCCTCTGCTGTCCCTGGGAACCGAATTTGCGGATATCCACTCCCTGGATAGAAAAAAGCAAATCGTCCCGGTGGGGACCGACGGAGGTCTGGCATAATTTTAAATCCCTAACCTTTACCCGGCTTAATTCCTCCTCAAAAGCGGTATCCTCTATACTTGGTTCGTATTTTATCGATAATTCTTCTTTCTCCCCGGAAATTTTATAATGAATATCGTGGACAATCTCATTTAATTCCTCCACAAACTGCCTTCTGCGCCGGATAATTTTTTTTCCTGTTTCTACCAGCTGCATGTCCCATACCGGAAGTGTATCCGATAAATCGGGGCGGTAAACCATATCTTTTAACAATTTATTCCTCTGATTTAATATTTTATTATAATTCGTCAAATCAGAAAGATACAATTTATCCAGTTGGCAAAGTTCAGCATCTAAAAATCTTCTCCGCTCCGCCGGCCCGTTTTTGATAATATTCAAATCCTCCGGGGAAAAAAAAACAATATTTAATAAACCAAACAATTCACTGGCTTTTTTTATAGGAATACGGTTGATGGCGATGCCTTTGGAACGATTCTGTTTTAAGTGCATGTCTATCTGGTATTCCCTGCCCTCTTTTGCCACCACAGTTCTGATATGTGCTTCCTGCTCACCAAACCGTATCATTTCCCTGTCTTTACTACTCTTGTGGGATTTTGTTGTACCGCTCATATAAACAGCTTCTAAAATATTGGTTTTTCCCTGGGCATTGTTCCCAAATAAAATATTTGTGCCTTCGTCAAAAGAGAGACTTAAATCTTCGTAATTGCGAAAATTCTTTAACTTAATGGATTTGATAATCATTTGACAACTTTCACCGTTTCTCCGTTATAGGAAAATTCATCCCCGTCATGAAGTTTTTTGCCCCTCTGGTATTCCACTTCCCCGTTTACTCTCACAAGTCCGTCTAAAATCACCATCTTGGCATCCACTCCGGAGCTTACCAGACCGGCTTTTTTCATTGCCTGTCCCAGTTTAATAAATTCATCTGTTTCACGAATATTAATTTCTATCATAGAAAATCTCCTAATGTTTAAATACACGGGAAGAATGCTGGTTTTGCATTCTTTTGTATGGTAAAAATCAAAGATTTTTATCATACTGTAGCCGAATTAAAGTTTACCGGAAGGATCAGATAAATAAATTTTCCTTCATCATCCTTGATAAAGCATGGAGCCTTCGGATTCACCATATAAAGAATTACTTCCTCCTCATCAATAACCCGGAGAGCATCAATGAAAAATTTCGGGTTAAAGCCAATGAGGATGTCTTTTCCTTCTTTGGCAATATCAATATCTTCATTCATGGAACCAATAAAGGAATTGATTTTCAACTCCATATTCCCGTCGGTGATATTCATGATAATGGGTTTCTTATCCCCCTCTTTTACTAACAGTGTAGCACGGTCAATACAGTTTAACAGCTCACGTTTGTTGATTCTGATTTTTGTCTCATAATCAGAAGAGAGCATCTGTTCAATTTTAAAGTATTCACCTTCAATCAATCTTGAGACTACTGTAGTATCATCAAATTCAAACACAATATGGTTGTCCGTCAGAAAAATATTTACATCATCCTCCACACTGCCGGGTAAAATTTTGCTGACTTCCTGTAAAGTTTTTCCGGGAACAACAACTTTTTTGTGATTATAGTTGTTTTTTAATTCAATATTACGGATAGAAATTCGATGTCCGTCTAAGGAAACTACTTTCAAGCTGTTTTCTTCAATTTCGAACAGCTCACCTGTCATCAGTTTATTATTATCGTTGTCAGCAATGGAAAAAATGGTCTGGCGAATTACTTCTTTTAACGTAAACTGAGACATGGTGATAGATTCATTTCGTTCAATAAAAGGAATATAGGAAAAATCTTCCCCTGATTTGCCAACAATATTAAATTTTGCTTTTTCGCAGGTAATGGTTGTCTTAAAGGAATCGTCCGTTTCAATAGTAACATCACTGTCAGGTAATTTGCGGACAATCTCAGAGAAAATCTTAGCATCTAGGGCAATGATTCCTCTTTCTGCAATTTCTCCTTCTATCTTTGTTTCGATGCCAAGCTCCATATCGTTGGCAGTCAGTTTGATTTCATTGGCAGAGGCATCAATGAGGATACATTCTAAAATAGCCATGGTTGTTCTGGTTGGAACAGCTTTAGATACAATATTAACTCCATGTAAAAGATTAGATTTCGAACAGATTAATTTCATGCTGCGTATAACTCCTTCCTGAATATACCTTCGGATTCGCCATTGTTATTAAATAATAAAAATAGTAATCCGACGTCGTCGTATTAGTGTGTGTTTATAAGTGAATAACCCCTTAAAGCCTTAAAGGTAAAGTACTTCAGGTAAAAAATGAGGGGTATAACCATGTGAAAAAGATGAGGACGAGCTATGGAAACTATGTGAATGGAGGAAAATGCCGAAAATTGGCTTCCACGTCCTTTCAACAGGAAAAAACAACTTGTCCCACATATTTTCACGTCCTCCTAACAAGTTATCCACAAAAAAATGTTGATAAAGGGGATAAGTCTTGATAACTTTAATTCGGATTAATCTTTTTCTTGATAGTTTCGATTAAATTGCGTGTATTTTCGTTGGTATCTAACTCTTTTGTGATTTTATTTACTCCGTGGATAATGGTGGAGTGGTCGCGTCCCCCTAACAGTGTACCAATAGAATCTAACGGGATGTCCGTCATATTTTTACAGAGGTACATGGCAATCTGCCTTGGTTTTGCAATTTCGTTGCTTCTGTTTTTTGATATCATCTGATCTAAGGAAATCTGGAAATGTTCAGAAACCACTTCAATAATAAGCTGCGGGGTAATTTCCTTGGGCTTGTCCGGAGTGATAATATTCTGAAGCTCTTTGATGGCGATTTCCATGGTAATTTCTGTTTTCTCTAAATTAGAGTAAGCTAACAGTTTGTTTAGGGCGCCTTCTAGTTCACGGATGTTTGATTTGATGTTGGTGGCGATGTAGTTCAGGATTTCATCGCTCAGTTTCATGTCATCTGCATCTACTTTCCGTCTTAAGATTGCCATTCGTGTTTCATAATCCGGTGTGCCGATATCTGCCATCAGTCCCCATTCGAAACGGGAACGGATACGTTCTTCTAAAGTCTCCATTTCCTTTGGAGGTTTATCGGAAGTTAAGATAATCTGTTTGCCGGCAGAATGAAGGGCGTTAAAGGTATGGAAAAATTCTTCCTGGGTACTTTCCTTTCCTATAATAAACTGTACGTCGTCAATCATCAGCACATCAATGGTCCGGTATTTTTCCCGGAACTTGTTCATGGCAGAGGCATTACCGCTTCGGATTGATTCGATAACTTCATTGGTAAATTCCTCGGAAGTAACGTAAAGTACTTTCGCATTGGGATTTCTTTCTAATATGAAATGTCCGATGGAGTGCATTAAGTGGGTTTTGCCAAGTCCCGGTCCGCCGTAGATGTAAAGGGGGTTATAGGCTTCCCCCGGAGATTCTGCAACAGCAAGAGACGCCGACTGTGCAAAACGGTTATTGCTGCCGACAACGAAGGTATCAAAAGTATAGTTCGAATTTAGGTTTGAGTTATTTGCCTTTTCAGAAAGGGGCTGTTTTTTTCCGACATTGTTTTTTGAGCGGATATTTTTCGTCTGTTCCGGAAGGATAAACTGAATTTCGTATTCGATGCCGATGATTTCTGCAACGGCTACCTTAAGGGGAAGATAATATTTTTTTGAAATGTAGCTTAAGGTCATTTGCTCAGAAGGAACCAGAATATATAAAGTATTCCCGTCTATGCCGTAGACTTCAAGAGGACGAATCCAGGTATCAAAAGAAATATCACTGATATCATGCTCGGTTTTGATGTTATGGAGAATCTCGTCCCATTTTTCTAAAATTTTGTCCATTTTAACGCTCCTAATAAAAAATACTACTTAAATTCTATCCTACACTATTTTATCTCTTTTATCAATGAAAAAATTTATGAAAGGTAGAGGGGATAGGGCGAAGTGAAAAAAATCGTTTATGGGGCAAATTAGGGGGTGTGAATAAGTGATTTTTAGTTATAGACTTTAAAATACAAGAAGTTACAGCTATTATAAACAAATTATCCTTTGATTATTCATAACATATCCACAAGTTATCCCCAATTTGTGGATAACTTGTGGAAACACCGAAAAATCGGCATTTTTCGCCCCTTGCTTTTTCATATATTTGTGTGTAAGGCTGTGGAAAAGCAAGTAACTAGATATAGTGTGCACGAGTTTCTTCCTTATATATATAGTGGTTATTTTTTTCCACAAACGGAAACCTGTGGAAATGTAGATAAATAAAAGAGTTTTTAGGCTTGACTTGATGATTTTTTCTGTTATAATTGAAAATGATGTTTTTTAACCGAAGAAGTATACGTCTAGTGACGTTTCTATCACATTATTTGATGATGGAGGAAGTGTAGAGGAGGTGGATATCACATGAAGATGACATTTCAGCCGAAAAAGAGACAGAGAGCAAAAGTTCATGGTTTCAGAAGCAGAATGAGTACAGCAGGCGGAAGAAAAGTATTGGCTGCAAGAAGATTAAAAGGAAGAAAAAAATTATCAGCTTAGGCCACATTCATTGTGGTCTTTTCTTCTTTTAGCGTGTGTAGGGGCGCAACAAATTGTATGAAATTCTCAGAATCCTTAAAGAAAAACAAAGATTTTAAGCAGGTGTACAGCCAGGGAAAGTCTTATGCCAACAGATATTTGGTGATGTATGTCCTGAAGAATAATACCGAGAGAAACCGTATCGGAATATCCGTTAGTAAAAAAGTTGGAAACAGTGTTATAAGACATCATCTTACCCGGTTAATCAGGGAAAGCTACAGACTACATGAGGACATGTTTAATAGTGGTTTAGACATTGTAGTCATTGCAAGAACAACAGCGCGGGATATTACATATCACGAGACAGAGAGTGCGCTGCTGCATCTTGGAGGTCTTCACAGGATAATAAATCAGTAAAACAGAAAAGAAGATGGAATCGTTTTGAAAAAAATAGTAATAGCCTTGATAAAATTCTATAGAAAGTATTTATCTCCAATGAAAACAACAAAATGTCCCTATTGTCCGACCTGTTCGCTCTATGGTTTAGAGGCAGTGGAAAAATATGGGGCGTTTAAGGGGGGAGCTTTGGCTTTATGGAGAATTTTAAGATGCAATCCTTTTTCGAAAGGCGGATATGACCCGGTTCCATAGTGGAGGTATTGATTCGTGTCGGATATGTTATTAACTGCATATAATGGTGCAATTCTTGGACCGATTGCAAAATTATTGGGTTTGGTAATGAACGGGATTTACCAGCTTATGGCAATGATAGGCATTGAGAATGTTGGTTTATCCATTATCATCTTTACATTAGTTGTTTATCTGTGTCTCTTCCCGTTGACCTATAAGCAGCAGAAATTTTCAAAATTATCACAGAAGATGCAGCCTGAACTTCAGGCAATTCAGAAAAAATATAACGGCAAAAAGGACCAGGCGTCCATGATGGCGATGAATGAGGAGACACAGGCGGTTTATCAGAAGTATGGTGTTTCTATGATGGGCAGCTGTGCACAGATGTTAATTCAAATGCCGTTGTTGTTAGCTTTGTATCGTGTATTTATGAATGTTCCGGCATATGTATCCGGTGTAAAAGGAAATTTTACGGAGTTGGTAAACGGTATTATGGCTACCAGCGGATTTCAGGATAAAATGAGCCAGCTGGTGACGGATTTAAGAATTGTGACAATGCCTTCCGCAGATTTTACGGTGACGGACAAGACGGCGCTTGCCAATTCTACCGTAGATGTTTTATATAAGATGAATTCTGCCGGGTGGGACAAGCTGCAGGAAATGTTTCCGTCTTTGGCAGATATGATTGATGCTACGTATGAGGCAGTGGAGCATGTAAATACATTTATTGTGTATAACATTTCTGATACGCCGTGGCAGATTATTACCAGTAATTTTGAAAACCGCAATTTTATTATGGTGTTTGCAGCCGTATTAATTCCGGTGATTTCTTATTTGACACAGGTGTTAAACATTAAGATGATGCCGCAGCCGGAAGCAAGCAATGCTTCGAATAATGGTAATTCCGATGCAATGGCACAGCAGATGAAAATGATGAACAACATGATGCCGTTATTTTCTCTGGTTATGTGTTTTACCGTTCCGGTAGGTCTTGGCATTTACTGGATTGCCGGTGCGGTTGTAAGAACTGTACAGCAGTTCCTGTTAAATAAGCATTTTGAAAAGATTGATTTGGAAGATATTATTAAGAAAAATCAGGAAAAAGCCAAGAAAAAACGTGAAAAAATGGGGATCGCAGAAAACCAGATTTCCAATGCGGCGAAAATCAATACCAGAAAGCTCAGTGATAATGCGGCAAAGGCAAATATGAGTTCTGCAGAGAAAGAGCTTCAGCTTGAGAAAGCGAGGACAGCCCAGGCAAAAGCAAAGCAGGGAAGTATGGCGGCAAAGGCAAATATGGTACGTGAATTTAATGAGAGAAACAGCAGAAAATAAAGGAAAGGACAGGGGTATTACGTTATGGAATTTATTCAGATTTCAGCAAAAACAGTGGATGATGCAATTACAGAAGCTCTGGTAAAATTGGGGACAACCAGTGACAGAATCGAATATGAAGTGATTGAAAAGGGAAGTGCCGGATTCATCGGAATCGGCAGAAAAGATGCCGTAATTAAAGTTCGTAAGAAATATACGGTAGAGGATGATACAAAAGAATTTTTAACCAAGGTTTTTGCCGCCATGGATTTGGAAGTGGAAATCATGATTGAGAAACCTGAAGACAGCAATGTGGTAAGCGTAGAATTAAAGGGAAATGATATGGGCGTTTTGATTGGAAAAAGAGGACAAACCTTAGATTCCTTACAGTATCTCACCAATCTTGCGGTAAACAGAAATGCGGAAAGCTTTGTGAAAGTAAAAATCGACACAGAAGATTACCGGAAGAGAAGAAGAGAGACCTTAGAGAACCTTGCAAGGAATATTGCTTACAAGGTGAAGAGAACGAAACGTCCTGTAACTTTAGAGCCGATGAACCCATTTGAGCGACGGGTCATTCATTCCACCTTACAGAATGATAAATTTGTAACCACCCACAGCGAGGGAGAAGAGCCATACAGACATGTGGTTGTAACATTAAAGAGATAAGTTTAAAATGGGTATCCTTACGGATGCCCATTTTTGCACATGGAGGCAGTGTGAAAAAACCATATATGGAAGTTTTTTCACAAACGAATTTATTCGTTTTACAAATATTTGCGCCTGCAGCATAGCACTAAAGTGCATGAAAATTTGCAGGTACTGGAAAGGCAAGTTTATTGATATGAAAACAGACACAATCGCAGCAATCGCAACAGCGATGTCAAGTTCGGGAATTGGAATTGTCCGTATCAGCGGAGGGGATGCGGTATCCATTACGGAACAGATTTTTCAAATGAAAAACGGAAAAACGCTATCTGAGATGCCTACCCATACTATTCATTATGGACATATCCATGACGGAGAGGAAATCATAGACGAAGTGATGGTTCTGCTGATGCGAGGCCCGAAAAGCTACACCAGGGAAGATACGGTGGAAATTGACTGTCATGGCGGTGTCTATGTTATGAAGCGGATTTTAGAGACGGTGATTAAGTACGGGGCAAGACCTGCAGAGCCGGGAGAGTTTACGAAGCGGGCATTTTTGAGCGGAAGAATTGATTTATCCCAGGCGGAATCTGTCATTGACGTGATTCATGCAAAAAATGAGTTTGCCTTAAAAAGTTCCATGAAGCAACTGTCCGGTTCAGTTTCGGAGGCTATCCGGGAAGTGCGGGGGGAAGTGCTGCATGAGATAGCTTTTATTGAATCTGCATTAGATGATCCGGAGCATATCAGCTTAGAGGGCTATCCGGAAAAGCTGAAGGAAATTGTGGAAGGGGTATCGGGAAAAATAGAGAAGCTGCTTTCCACCAGTGAAAATGGAAGGATTTTAAAAGAAGGGATTTCTACCGTTATTGTGGGAAAGCCCAATGCAGGAAAATCGTCATTACTTAACACTTTGGTGGGCGAGGAGCGGGCGATTGTTACAAATATTGCCGGAACTACCAGGGATGTCTTAGAGGAACAGATTCATTTGAATGGTATCCTGTTAAATATCATTGATACTGCCGGGATTCGGGAAACAGAGGACGTGGTGGAGAAAATCGGTGTGGATAAGGCAAAGAAGTATGTGGAAGATGCGGATTTGATTATCTATGTGGTGGATACCTCTACGGCTTTGGACGAAAATGATTTTGAAATTATGGAATTACTGCGGGACAGGACAGCCATCGTCCTTATGAATAAATCTGATTTAACTCCGGTGACTACTGCGGAGGAAGTAAAGAAGCATTTAGAAAAAACGGTGATTTCTATTTCCGCTAAAGAGCAGGTCGGAATAGAGGAGTTGGAAGAAAAGATTAAGGAGTTGTTCTTTGCCGGGGAAGTAAGTTTTAATGATGAGGTGTACATTACAAATATTCGTCACAAAACTGCTTTACAGGAGGCGCTTCATAGTTTACATTTAGTGGTGCAGAGTATTTCTGACGGGATGCCGGAGGATTTTTATTCCATTGATTTGATGAATGCTTACGAGGAACTGGGAAGCATTATCGGAGAAGCGGTGGAGGATGATTTGGTGGAGGAGATATTCAGTAAGTTTTGTATGGGGAAGTAAAATAGTTTGAAGTTGAAAAACTTTTTGGAGGAAAAACTTTTCGGAGAAAAGAGGGAAAAAATGTCTGCGATAGAAGAAAATTATGATGTGGTGGTGGTAGGAGCAGGTCATGCGGGATGTGAAGCTGCCTTGGCTTGTGCAAGGCTTGGTTTAGAGACAATTATTTTTACGGTCAGTGTGGACAGTATTGCCTTAATGCCCTGTAATCCGAATATTGGCGGAAGTTCAAAGGGTCACTTGGTTCGGGAGATTGACGCCTTAGGCGGACAGATGGGAATCAATATTGATAAGACATTTATACAATCTAAGATGTTGAATAAGTCCAAGGGTCCGGCGGTGCATTCCCTCCGCGCCCAGGCGGATAAGGTGAATTACAGTATGGAGATGCGGAAAACATTGCAGAATACGGAGCACCTTACCATTCGCCAGGCAGAGGTGGCGGAATTGATTACCACCATGGACGAGAAATGTGAGCGGAAAATAGAGGAAGGATTGTCTGTTTCGGAAGACGGTAAAGCAGGGGCTAAAGAGCAGTTTAAAAATCAGAAGATTGTGGGGGTAAAGACAGTATCCGGCGGAACTTATTATTGTAAGGCGGTGGTGCTCTGTACCGGGACGTATCTCCGTGCCCGCTGTCTGACCGGGGAGATGATTACTTACACCGGGCCCAACGGACTTATGGCGGCAAATCATCTGACAGATTCTTTGATTGCTCATGGGATTGAAATGTTCCGGTTTAAGACGGGAACCCCTGCCAGAGTGGACAAGCGTTCTCTGGATTTTTCAAAAATGCAGGAACAGAAAGGTGATGAGAGGGTTGTTCCCTTTTCTTTCACCACCAATCCGGAGGATGTGCAGATTGATCAGGTTTCCTGCTGGCTGACCTATACCAATCCGAAAACCCATGAGATTATACGGAATAATTTGGACCGTTCTCCTATTTATGCGGGAATTATTGAAGGTACAGGACCACGATATTGCCCCTCCATCGAGGATAAAGTGGTAAAATTTGCAGATAAAGACCGCCATCAGATTTTTATTGAGCCGGAGGGTATCAATACCAATGAAATGTATGTGGGCGGAATGTCTTCCTCTCTTCCGGAAGATGTGCAGCATGAAATGTACCGCACCCTTCCGGGAATGGAGCATGTAAAAATTGTGCGGAATGCCTATGCCATTGAATACGACTGTATCAATCCAAACCAGCTTTATGCTACACTGGAATTTAAGAATATCAAGGGACTTTTTTCCGGCGGGCAGTTTAACGGAAGCAGTGGTTATGAGGAGGCGGCATGTCAGGGACTTGTTGCGGGTATCAATGCGGCGATGGAGATTTTGGGAAAAGAAGCCTTAGTGTTGGACCGTTCCGAAGCCTATATCGGTGTGTTGATTGATGATTTGGTGACTAAGGAAAACCATGAGCCTTACCGTATGATGACCTCCCGTGCGGAGTATCGTTTACTGCTTCGTCAGGACAATGCGGATTTACGCCTGACGAAAAAGGGATATGAGATTGGTCTGATTTCAAAGGAGCGCTATGATTGGGTCTGTGAAAAAGAAGAATTGATCGCGAAGGAAACGGAGCGGGTTGCCCAGGTGAAAATCGGGGCAAATAAAGAGGTTCAGGCATTGTTAGAAAGTTACGGCAGCATTCCTTTAAATACAGGAACTACTTTGACAGAGTTAATCCGCAGACCGGAATTAGATTATGAAAAGTTAGCGGCCATTGATAAGGAGCGTCCTGATTTACCCTATGAGGTGAGGGAGCAGGTAAATATCAACATCAAGTATGACGGTTATATCACTAGGCAGATTAAGCAGGTGGAAAGTTTTAAGAAGTTAGAGAAAAAGAAGATGCCGGAAGATTTTAATTATGATGAAGTTCCAAGTCTTCGCATTGAAGCACGCCAGAAGCTAAAGACTTACCGGCCTCTTTCCATCGGGCAGGCGTCGAGAATTTCCGGCGTGTCTCCGGCGGATATTTCGGTGTTGCTGGTTTACATGGAGCAGTTGAAGTATCATAAGAATGAATAATTATTAAATTGAGATTTTATTTATATTATAATACAGGAATAAAAGAGAAATAAGATAATCGTGTGTCAGCACACAGGGAGGAAAGGCAGTTCATTTATGGATTATAATTTAGAAAAATTTCAGGCAGGTCTTGAAAATTTGAATATTGTTCTTTCAGAGAGACAGATAGAGCAGTTTTTAACTTATTATGAATTTCTTGTGGAGACAAATAAGGTGATGAACCTTACTGCCATCACGGATTTTGATGAAGTCATCGAAAAACATTTTTTGGACAGCCTTTCTCTCTATCAGATTTATGATTTATCCAAGGAGAGCAGTGTGCTTGATTTGGGAACCGGCGCCGGGTTTCCCGGGATTCCTTTGAAAATTGCTTTTCCGGAAATGAAACTGGTGCTGGCAGATTCTTTGAATAAGCGGATAAAGTTTTTACAGGAAGTCATTGAAAAACTGGGATTGGAGAAAGTGGAAGCGGTTCACGCAAGGGCAGAAGAATTGGCTAGAAATAAACAATATCGGGAACAATTTGACCTTTGTGTATCTCGTGCCGTGGCAAATTTATCCTCACTGAGTGAATATTGCATTCCTTTTGTAAAAGTGGATGGCAAATTTATTTCCTATAAATCCGGGGAAATAGAAGAGGAAGTGAACCAGGCAAAAAAGGCAATTTCCATTTTAGGCGGTAAAATTATTGATGTTTATAAGTTTGATTTGTATGAGCAAAAGCGTTCCTTCGTGGTGATTGAGAAAAAGAAAAAGACACCGGGAACTTATCCGAGGAAAGCGGGAATGCCTACAAAGCAGCCGCTAGTGTAATGCGGGAATAAGAAAATGCACCTTCTGAATACTGATGAGATAATCAGATTCAGAAGGTGCATTTTCTTTACTTCTGGAGCAACATATTAACAATATCCAATAATTTATCCGGCGCTTCTAACTGGGGAAGAAGCTTGGTGTTGGATAGATATGCAGTTTCAATGGAGCGGTTCTGTTTCGCATAAGCATTGGCAATGGAAACTGCGTTTTGTGATTTGTTGCTTTCCACAATGTAGAGAGGAGTTTCCAATTTCTTCAGTACATGGAGAATACTGTTGTCGATGTATTTGCCCTCCAGACTTGCCATCAGATATTTACCGTGGCTGTGATTCATATGGGCAGCTTCATAATAGGCATCTAACATCTTAGAAGAAATCAACTGTGGTCTTGCAAAATAATTTTCATGGAACACTCTCTCGATATTTTTCTCATGGGCTTTTATATTGTAGAGGAAGGTACCGATAATCGGGAGCTCCAATAAGGTTTTTTTCCAGGTAGAATATTTGTCCGGAGTTTTGTTAAAGGAATCCGGCATGGGAGGATTGATGGCAATCATTCGGTGGAATAAGGTTTTGTTCATATTGTTTGCCAGGGCAACAAAGGAAATGGAATTGCCTGTAGTAACAACATCTGTTTTCTCGCCGATTATATTTTTAATAAAATCCGTAATCAGCTGTACATATAAATAATTGGTATAGGTTAGGTATGGCTTTTCGGAACGTCCGCAGCCTAACAAATCCAAAGTATAAACAGTGTGATTTTTTTCTAATTTTTTGGCAAAACGGCACCACTCGTAGGAAGAACTGATGGGATTTAACTCGTGAATCAGAAGAACTGGGGAGCCGTTTCCTCGTTTTGTATAATAAATTTTTCCGTTTTTCCAGTCATAGTAATTGCCGTTTTCTGTTTTCAGGATATTTTTCATATCAGCTGTGATATCAATAAAACGGTTTACAAGATGAATGGTTCCAGCGGCAAAAGCTGTCAGTAGAAAAAAATGTTGAATGTTTTTTTTCATGCTTTTATTCATAGGTGCCTCCTGCGCTACATAGTGTGATAACTCTTTAATAATATTATAGCCGCTTTTGGCAGGTTATACAAACTAAATTTTGCCGGATTATGAAAAATTATACTTTTCATAAGATATTTTTTAGTATAAAATAATAGTGGTACTATAAATTTAAATAGAACATTTGTTCTGGTATATAATTATGGTAAAACAATATTTAGAAAAGCTACAAAGTGATTTTTTAGAGCAAAAAGTCACAATGGAAAAGGAAATCAGTAATTTGCAGGTACATTTGAAGGAAAATGTGGAATTTGTCCGGCTTTTAGAGGAAGATAGTAATACCACATATGCCTCCTTTAGTCCAAGAGAAGTAAATCCGAAAAATAAAGTAAAAATAGAAGAATTAAATACAGAAAAAAAAGAGATGGAGAAGCAGTTAGAGCAGCTTCAGGAACAGTATGAAGAGTGTATCGGAAAATTGCAGGAAGTGTCGGAGGTTCTTCATTCTCTCCAGCCTTTTGTCACAGAGCAGGGAGCTTCAGCTGTTGCCGACAGAGAGAAATACCGTTTGACCATTTTAGAAACACAAGAAAATGAACGTCAGAGGATTTCCAGGGAGCTTCATGATGATACGGTTCAGAATTTGACAAGCATGGTTCATAAAGTAGAGCTTTGCAGTAAGCTGGTGGAAATGGACCCGATACGTTGCAAATTGGAATTGGTGACTCTGGGAAAAACCTTGCGGGAGATTATCAATGATACCAGACAGATGATTTATAACCTGCGTCCAATGTCATTTGATGATATAGGGTTGGATGTTACCATAGAGAGAACGTTGGATAAGATTGCAGCAAAGAAGGTTGATTTTTCTGTGATAGGTGAGCCTTATAGAATTAAGCCTGTCATAGGGATTACTCTTTTGCGCATTATTCAGGAGGCTTGCAGTAATGCAATAAAACATGCAGGGTCTTCTTATATAAAAGTGACCTTGCAGTATGAACCTAATGAGATAAAGCTGACAGTGGAAGATGACGGAATTGGGTTCGACGTGGAACATATGGATACTTCTACAAAAAAGGATAACTCTGGTTTCGGGTTATCTATGATGAAAGAAAGAATCTATCTTTTATCGGGTAATATTAATATAGAATCTAAAATTAATTGCGGAACAAAAATTTATGTAACGGTACCTATTGTAGAGGAAAATAAGGAGGATAATAAAGATGGCTGTTAGAGTGATGATAGCAGATGACCATTCCATGATTCGGGAGGGGTTAAAACAGTTATTAGAATTAGAGGGAGATTTTCAGGTAATTGAAGAGGCATGTGATGGTGTGGAATGTTTAGAAAAGCTTTCTAAAATTACACCAGATATTTTACTGTTGGATATTAATATGCCGAATATGAATGGATTGGAAGTACTTCAGAAAATGAAGGATAAGCACATGAGGGTAAAGGTTTTGGTGCTTACTGTTCATAATGAGGTGGAATATTTATTGAAGGCTGTAGATATTGGAATTAACGGATATTTGTTAAAGGATTCTGAGTCGGCAGAGCTGAAGAAGGCAATTCTTACTGTAGTAAATGGGGAGGACTATATTCAGCCAAGTTTGATACCACTGTTAAATGCAAAGATGATTGATAGGAATAAGGATAATGTAAAGATTGAAAGCCTTACCAGAAGGGAGATGGATGTTTTGAAACTTCTGGCGGTTGGGATGTATAATAAAGAAGTTGCTGAGAAACTTAGTATTAGTGAGAGAACGGTGAAGAATCATGTTTCTAATATCTTTAAGAAGATAGGGGTTACGGATAGGACGCAGGCGGCAGTGTTTGCGATAAGGAATAATTTGATTACGATTTAAGTGAGGATTTATGAAATTGTATTATAATGAGGTAAGTTGGTATTGATGAGAGAAGGAAATGTTTCACGTGAAACATTTCCTTTTTCTCTTTTATTGGAGGGTTAGGAAATTTAAGTGGGGGAAGGGTTGAAAAGGTGGTTTTTATTTGAGGCTGTGGAGGGGCAGATTAGACAAAGGACACTCTGTTTTTGTTCCGATGTCCAGAGATAAGATGTTCTAAGAAATCTGTATGGGGGCTGGGGGAGGGACGTGAACGGTACAAAGTCGCCATCCAGGCTCCGTTGTACCTCACCCAGCCATCCGTGGCTGGGTGTCACTGGGTATCAAACAGATTTCTAAGAACATCTAATCTCTTCCCGTAGTCAAAAAAACAGAGTGCCCTTTGTCTAATCTGCCCCAATATCAGTTATCAAATAAATAAAAGTGGGAAATTGTATCTTTTAACGAGCTAATACTAAATATCAGATATATAAGTATCCGTTTTTGATGTGAAATAAAATCGCTTTTGGAATAACTAAAGTAGAGAGTTCTACCGGTATATTCAAACCAGTGTATTGTCGTATTGATAATTATTCAAATCTACTTGTATCTGTCCATCTGCGGCGTTGTATTTTCTATCCATAGCCATGCTACACTGTCAAAAATCCAACGCCGCGGATAGAGGGATAGAAAAGTAGATAGAGATATTTATTTAATTGGTATAGAAATATAGAGAAAGATTTTTTTTGGCTGAAGTAAGAAGTAATGTCTTTTGGTACATGACTTTGATTGGAAAGTACAGGGCATTATTAGGTGCTGGTGATGTACTTATATAAATGACATCATTTTAATCGAATGTTGTTAGTTTTGGCGACAAATTGAAAGTTATATTTCCTTTATCATAACAAAATTCGTGAGAAAAATTCCCTGTCGCTCTACCTGTTGTTCTTTAACAACTTTGTATCCTCTTTTTTCAAAAAAAGGTTTTGCGGTAATAGAAGCATGGATAACAATATTCTCTTGAACTCCGACTCTAAGCGATTGCAAATAGCGGTGGCAATTCCTTTTCTCTGATGCTCTAAATGAACAAATAGGCGGCCGAGATAGCCTGACTTATCTATATCCCTAAATCCTACGATTATATCATCATCAACTGCAACAATACTGAAATGTTCTTGAATCGATTGGTTCCACGTTTTCAAATTTACCTGTTCTGTTGCCCATACATTTAACTGTTCTTTTGTATAATCTTTTGCATTTACTGTGTGAACAGTGTTGTAGAAAAGTTCTACCAATTCCTTACAGTCCGAGGATTGATACTCTCTAATAAGCATTTTTATTTCTGCCTCTAAATTCTGATTTGTTTTTTCGTTGTGTTACTTTCTTCTGACAAACTGAAATTTTAGAGTGCTACTTCAAATCCATACTCATATAAAATGAGGTCGTCATCTATAACTTCGTCATAGACACCTGTTACCCTTGTAAAACCATTTTTAATATATAGCTGAATGGCGGGTTCATTTATGTCCACAACGAAAAGCCGTAAATATTCGGCACCTAAATTTTTTGCAGTTTCCTTTGCTTTTTTGAGCATTAAACTGCCGATGCCCTTTCTTGAATAGTTTATGTTTACTCCTAATCGGTCTAAATACAAAACTCTACACTGATCTTTTTGCCATTTTACAGATTTTTCGCCTGAGTTTGTATCGCACAAAACAAATGCAGAAACAATATCATTGTTATCAAGTAGGACATAAAGACGATTATTTTTGATATCCTCATCAAAAAACTCACAAGGATAAATATCATCCCATATTTGTATTTGCTCATTGTTCATTCTTTTGATTATATTCTTATATACAGATTTAATGTGTGGTAAATCCTGCATAATCGCTAATCTGAAATCCATGATAATTAACCTCACAAACATAGCCACTTTTAAAGTGTCCATAAACATATAGAACATTAGCAACTGACACCTTGACTTGTCTGATCTTTCATCTGTGGCGTTGTCGTTGATGGCCGTAGCCACCGCTAGGAAAAAATGTTTCACGTGAAACATTTTCTAGTAGCCATGACCTATAATAAGTGATATAATAAATCTACCAACAAATTAGCCAAATAAGAAAAGAGGTAAACAAAAAAAGAATGAGCAGAATTATAGCAATCGCTAATCAGAAGGGTGGAGTTGGAAAAACAACCACCGCCATAAATTTAGCATCATGTCTCGCAGAAGCAGGAAAAAAAGTTTTAACTATTGACTTAGACCCTCAGGGAAATATGACAAGTGGTCTTGGCGTAGATAAAAACGAACTGGAAAACACCGTATACGAATTAATGTTAGACGAGTGCTCCATTAAAGAAAGCATGGTAGATACCGTAGTGGAGGGCATGAAAGTAATCGCCTCCAATGTCAATCTTGCGGGAGCCGAAATCGAGTTACTGGGAATTAACGAAAAAGAATACATATTAAAAAATGCCGTAGACTATATCAGAGATGATTATGATTTTATCATTATTGATTGTCCGCCTTCCTTAAATATGCTGACCATCAACGCCATGACAACAGCGGATTCTGTTCTTGTCCCAATCCAGTGTGAATATTACGCATTGGAGGGATTGAGCCAGTTAATTCACACCATTGATTTGGTACAGCAGAGATTGAATCCCAACCTGACCATTGATGGTGTAGTATTCACCATGTATGATGTAAGAACAAATTTATCAAACCAGGTTGTGGACAATGTAAAAAGCAATCTGGATGCAAAAATCTATGAAACATTAATTCCAAGAAATATACGTTTAGCCGAAGCACCGTCACATGGATTGCCCATCAATATGTATGACGCGAAATCTGCGGGAACAGAAAGTTATCGATTGCTTGCAAAAGAAGTAATGGAAAGGACGGATAAGTAAATGGCGGCAGCAAAAAAAGGTGGATTGGGAAAAGGATTAGATTCCCTGATTGCAGATAAAGTAAATAAACCGGCAGTAAATGTAGCTTCCATTTCGGAGAAAAATGAAAAAGCAGTAGATGGCGTCCTTGTAAATATCAATAAGGTAGAACCAAACAGGGAGCAGCCCAGAAAAAATTTCGATGAAGATGCTCTGGTGGAATTATCAGAATCCGTAAAACAGTTTGGAGTGTTGCAGCCCTTACTGGTACAGGATAAAAAAGATTACTTTGAGATTATTGCGGGAGAGAGAAGATGGCGCGCTGCAAAAATGGCAGGGTTAAAGGAAGTGCCGGTTATTGTAAAAGAGCTTTCTGATTTGGAAGTAGTGGAAATTTCTCTGATTGAAAATATTCAGCGTGAAAACTTAAACCCTATTGAAGAAGCTTTTGCATATAAGAGACTTTTAACAGAATTTAATTTGAAACAGGACGAGGTAGCGGAGAGAGTATCTAAGAGCCGTACAGCAGTCACCAACTCCATGCGTCTGTTAAAATTAAACGAAAAAGTACAGCAGATGGTAATTGAAGATATGATTACCACCGGACATGCCAGGGCACTGCTTGGTATCGAGGATAGTGAAAAACAATACATCCTTGCCCAGAAGATTTTCGATGAAAAACTAAGCGTACGTGAAACGGAAAAACTGGTAAAGAAAATCCAGCAGGGAAAGGAAAATACATCTGATGAGAAAGCTGCAAAACCGGACCCGAAGATGGAAGCTATTTATCAGGATTTGGAAGAAAATATGAAAACTATTCTTGGGACAAAGGTTGCAATTAACCGGAAGGATGAAAACAAAGGAAAAATAGAAATCGAATATTATTCCGTGGACGAGCTGGACCGGATTATAGATTTAATTCGTACCATTCAAAGGTAAACATATGTTCTATAATAAAAAGACAATATTAGTAAAGAAAGGTTAGTGTACTGATATATTTATTTTGCGGAGTTTTTCCGAATACAAATATCAGTACATGTAAGACAGATAGGAAGATTATGATTTCACAATATTTAGGATTTGATTCAGATTATATTATTATTGGACTTGCGGCATTTGCCGTTATCCTGTTTATTATGCTCATTGTAAATATTGTCCAGATGAAAAAATTGAAGAAGAACTACAAGATTTTCATGAGCGGAAATTCTGCTAAAAATTTAGAAGATACCTTAATCAGAAGATTAGACCAGATTGATGATTTGATTGAAGCAAATGCAGAGAACGAGAGCAGTATTGAGATTCTGTCAAAAAATATGAAAATCACCTATCAGAAGATGGGGCTGATCAAATATGATGCGTTTCACGAAATGGGAGGAAAACTCAGTTTTTCCCTTGCCATGTTAGACGAGAGTGACAATGGTTTTATCATCAATGCCATGCACACAAGAGAGGGCTGCTATACCTATATCAAAGAAATTGTGGAGGGAAATTCCATTATTGTTTTATCTGAGGAAGAACAGCAGGCTTTAAACAGAGCAATGAAGATGGAGAACTCTGAAAAGTAATAGTGGCACCTGGAACATAAGGAAAATTATGAGAATACGACGAGTAAATACCCTTGTGGGAGGAGAGACATTAGCAGAACCGGTTATTACAGAGGAAAAGGAAACGTTGATTTCAAAGGGGACCGTCCTAAAACCGGAATATCTGGATTTATTGTCTTTCCTGGGAATAGATACGATTTGTATTGTGGACCCCTATGAAGCATATGAATTGCCAAACCACATATATAGTAGTGAAAAACAAAATGAATATATTGAAAAAGTAAGAAAGCTTTTAGAAAGCCATATTTATCAGTCAAAATGTTCTCTGAAAGAATTGGCAGACGTAGCAAGCCAGATGGTGGAGGAATTATTACAGGTAAATGAAAACATTGTGATAGATATGGAAGAGCGGAATGGGAATCTTTATGACCATACCGTAATGGTAACGATACTTTCTGTTATGACGGCAAGAAAGCTGAAATTGGAACCAGAGGTTTTACATCGTATTGCAGTCGGATGCCTGCTTCATGATTTAGGTCTTCGTTATATCACCATGCCCTACATTAACCGTGATATGGAAAATGGCAAAGAGACAGAATCCTTTGAATATAAAAAGCATACTATTTTGGCGTATTCTGCAATGGAGGAAGAAGCATGGATTGACTCTATTGTAAAAAAAATGATTTTATCCCACCATGAGCGCAAAGACGGTTCCGGTTTTCCTCTGCGGCAGAAAACCAAAGAAATTGAGTGTGGTATTTTGCAGGTTTGTGATGCCTTTGACTGTATGATTTCCGGTATGGAATGCAGGCGGGTGGGAATACAGAAGGCATTGGAATATCTGATAGATTCCTCGGATATTTTATTTGAGCGGAAAATTGTAAAAGTCCTGCAGCAAATGATCGCCTATTATCCCGCAGGGACTATCGTAAAATTAAACACCGGAGAAACGGGGCTAGTGATTTCCCAGACGGAAAATTCCATCCGTCCGGCAGTGCGGGTTATGGATGAAGAAAACAATGTGACAGATGTGATTTATGATTTACTGAAAAATAAAAAAGTTTCTATTTTGGAAATTATTTAAAAAGAAGGGAGGATAGTAAATGCACAAATTTTTAAGAGCAATCGGTTTTTCAGATATTAAGAAAAAAGAACTGGAAGAAATTTTAAAGCAGATAGAGGCACATCCCACAACACAAAAAACTGCGAAAGATTCAGAAGGAAATGAATTTGCAGAGCTTTGCAAGGAATTTGGAGAATTTTTCGGAATCTCCCTGCGTGGGATTTATAACGAAAATGACGAATTTGAGATGGAATATTACTATCCTTATTTTTGCGGTTCACAGGTTTCCAGTCGCGAGTTTGTGGAAGTGGAGAAACATGCGGAAAAGGAATCCTATGCAGGAATTTGTGATGAAGTGAGAATTGGAGTTACGCTGATTTTCTATCTACAAAATATTGTAGATTATCTTGCAATAAAAGAGAATAAAAGCTACCGGAAGATGGCGGATGGAATTATTTTAGGGGCGCTTTCCACAGATGGAAAGATATTACTTCCCATCAATAAGACGGAAAAACAGTCCAGGCAGGAGAAGAAACAGAGAAATGACAGGAGCCAATTGATTGCGGCTGCCAGGGACGGGGATGAGGACGCCATCGAAAATCTTACTCTGGAGGATATTGATATTTACTCTATGCTGTCGAGAAGAATCAACCATGAAGATGTGCTGAGTATTGTAGACAGTTATTTTATGCCCTACGGAATCGAGAGCGACCAGTATTCTATTTTAGGTGAAATCATGGACATCAGTCTGGTAGCAAACGAGCTGACCAGGGAAAATGTGTATGAGCTACAGATTCTATGTAACGGCATGATGCTGGGAGTCTGCATTAACCAGAGAGATTTGCTAGGAGAGCCTCAGGTAGGTAGACGGTTCAAGGGAAATGTCTGGATGCAGGGCAGTATAAAATATGGAGATTAAGGCTGGTAATTTTTTATCTTTTGTGTTAAAATATAAGAGTTGTATGCGGAGAGTCTCTGCATACGATACTTTCTTACAGTGAGGTGAATAACGATTTCTCTTGAGAGGCGGACGGCGCATTGCAGACGGAAAGTAAAAGAAATAATTTCATAAGTTGAAATCTCTGCTTACAGGCAGGTTTTCATAACTGTCGCTATAGCTCAGCTGGATAGAGCGACCGCCTCCTAAGCGGTAGGCCGGAGGTTCAAATCCTCTTAGCGACGTTCTAAAGCATTGAAAATACTAGGTTTTTTCAGTGCTTTCTTTTTATCTGTAAAAATTTCGGATGGCATTGATATCATCCTTAGGAATAATTGAAGAGCTCTTTTCCGGATCAGATGAATCTTTTCGAGGAGATGCGGATGATAGGATCTCTGAAATGATTGAGCCGGAGATTATCGATGTGACCGCCACAGAGGAGCACTCAAACTGAAGGCAACCTATGAAGGGATGTTTGATAATCTTCCGTCTTTCCTTTTGTAATGCGTTTTCCTTTTTGTCCACCACAGGTTATGCTACCTGTGATTACAGTACCTGGGGAGCTGGAGCAGTGGGGCCGTTCCTTAACGGAGGCTGGGGTTAGGTTTGTTTGGGCGTTAGGGACGGTGGGGTCTTCTATTGGTATGACTTCTTCTGATGCCAATAATCCTACGCTGCTGGTGGAGATAGGGAGAATGCTACTGGGACGCTTTAAAATATTTACTGTATTTTTAGGGATTGCCAGTCTGAGAAAAAAAATTAATGTTGTTCTAATAAGTAGAAAATTACGATTCCTTCCAATGTTCATAAAATAGTTTGCCTATTGGAAATATTATGATAAAATGGTACTAGAAATACACTTCGTGAAATTTATGACATAGGAGGTAGCTAAATGGGGAAGGAACAGTCACCAGAGCCGCGGGAGAAGAATAATTTAGTACTTATCATATCTGTTATGGGCATTGCCCTGTTGTTGATTGCAGATTTTTATGTAATGATTAACAGTCCCGGAAATTTTATGATATTCGCTGTCATTACGGTATTGATAATGGTCTGGATTTATCTTTTGGTCAATCATATTTTAAAGGAAAATAAGCGGAGGCGGGACAGGCAGGAGGAAGAACTGGAAAAAATATTCCGGGGACAGAAAGCAAATTATCTGCAGCAGAAAAAGACGGCGGAGCAGATTGCCGAGTTAAAGGCAGTGTTAAAAAATGCCGCCCCGTCTGAGGATGTCATTATTGCCCAGAAAGCACTGGCGAAAGTGACTATTAGCCGGAACAGAGAAAATACGGCAGAAATTGTAGGATCCAATAATGAAGTAATCGAAAAAATTTCTGATTTAAAGCAGGCGATAGACAGCGGTAACGAGGAAATGCTGAACCTGCAGAAAGCTGCCATTGATAATTACATAAAAGAGATACTGGAAAAGGAGAGTGTGCTTCTTTCTGGTGTGCAGGAGATAGAAGCTGCCATTAAGAACGAGTTTTCCAATGCGGTGGATAAGATAAATGAGACGGTAAATGAGGCGGCAAGGCAGGCTGTTGAAAAGATTCAGATTAAGGCAGCCGCTGTAGAATCTGTTTTTGCAGAAGTGACAGAAGAGCAGGCTGCGAAACTTCCGACAGTAGAAGAGCACATGACAGAGAATGTTTTACAGCCGACAGACATTCCGGCAGCAGAAGATATTTTACAGCCGACAGACATTCCGGCAACAGAAGATATTTTACAGCCGACAGACATCCCGGCAACAGAAGATATTTTACAGCCGACAGACATCTCGGCAACAGAAACGCCGATAATAGAGGATGTTCCTGTAATAGGAGACAGTCTGTCAGAGGAAGGTTTGTTGTCAGAAGATATTTTACAGCTGACAGACATTCCGGCAGCAGAAGAAAATACCATCGGGGAAGATTCTGCGGAAGAGATAAATTCCATTGAGGGAATAGCGTTGGAAGAAGAAAATACTATTGAGGGAATAGCGTCGGAAGAAGAAAATATTATCAAGGAAAATGTGTCAGAAGAGAATACTTTGCTGACAGCAAAATCTCCGATGAGGAAAGAAAACTCCATAATGGAGGAAGAGGCGAGGCTTGACAGTATTTTAGCAGATATTAAGGGAATGGAAAACAGACAGAATAATGCTGCATCCTATATTTCTGATTTAAGTAGTGAAATTGCATTAAATGAGAGTGAACCTGTGACAGAAGAAGCTGACTTCCGATTGGATGATGGCTTAGGAGATACCTGGGATTTGGGAGATATTCCGGACATAGGAAATAGTATTGATTCTGAAGTCATTCCAGACACAGGGGACACCTTAAATTTAGGAGATATTCCAGATATAGGAGATATCTCGGATTTAGAAGATGTTTCGGATTTAGAAGACACCTCGGATTTAGAAGATGGTGTAGGTTTAGGGGATATTCCAGACATAGGAGATATCTCAGATTTAGAAGATAATATAGGTTTAGGAGACATTTCGGATGTAGAAGATATTTTTGATTTAGGAGATGTTTCGAATATAGGAGATACCTCGGATTTAGGAGATACCTTGGATTTAGAAGATACTTCGGATATAGGAGATATTTCGGATATAGGAGATATTCCAAGTCTGGGGATGGATGTATTTGAAGAATCGGAAGCGGAGGAACAGCCGTCCTTTGTCAAAGAACCTATGTCTGCAGACTTGCCGATTTCTGCCGAAGAACTTCCCACAGAAGAGCCGTTATTTGTCGAAGAACCAATGATAGAGGAACTTCCTCCGGCTGAACCAATTATGGAGGAAATGACAGAAGAGCCGTTATCCGTCGAAGAACCAATGATAGAGGAATTGCCTCCTGCTGAACCAGTCATTGAGGAGGAAGCGACAGAGGAAGATAACTTCAATATAGATGATATCCTGAGAGATATCTCCAATTTGGAAAAGCGTTTGGAATTGGCAGATATGCCGGATATAAGAGATATTCCAAGTGTGGGAGAAGATATATATGAAGAATCTAAAGTAGTGGAAGAACCGTCCTCTGCGGAAGAGCCAGCGGAAGAAGAACAGCCTCCTGCTGACCAGATGATAGAAGAGCCGGAACAAAAACCAGAACCACAGCCGGCACCGATAAATCCAAATAAAATTATGACACCCGATGAGATTGCAGCATTGATAGCAAATTTATAATGACAAAAACAATTTGAAACAGTAATCAGAAACGGCATAGCCCACAGGGCTATGCCGTTTCTGATTACTGTGTAATGCGGACGATTTCTTTCACAATTCTGACTGCAGTGCACATGGCTTCAACGCTGATATGCTCATAGGGTCCATGGAAACCGTAGCCTCCGGTGCCAAGGTTCGGACAGGGAAGCCCCATAAAGCTCAACCTGGCGCCGTCCGTACCTCCCCGCACCGGGCGTGAAAGGGGGTCTAAACCAACGCTTTCAATGGCTTTTTTTGCAATATCCACAACATACTGATTTTTTTCAATGATTTCCAACATATTTGAATAGGAATTGTGGATAGTTAAGGTAACTGTGCCGTTGCCGTATTTTTGGTTCATGTCCTTTTCTATGGAACGGAGCTTTTCTAATCTTTTCTCAAATTTCACTTTGTCATGGTCACGGATAATATAGGATAAGGAAGCGGCTGCCACATCTCCCTGCATATCCGTAAGATGGAAAAATCCTTCCCGTCCCTCCGTGTGGGCAGGAGTTTCCTCAGGTGGAAGCAAAGACTGGATTTCACAGGCAACCAGGGCAGCATTGACCATAATATCCTTGGCTTCCCCGGGATGGACATTGACACCTTTTACGGCAAAAGCTGCACTTGCGGCGTTGAAGTTCTCATAAGCCACTTCACCTTCATAGTCACCGTCTAAAGTATAGGCAAAATCCGCTTTAAAATATTCTAAGTCAAATAAATCCGCACCTGCGCCCACCTCTTCATCGGGGGTAAATCCCACCCAGATATCACCATGAGGTATACTGGAGGTGATAATTTCCTCCACAGCGGTAATAATCTCGGCGATTCCGGCTTTATCATCGGCGCCTAAGAGGGTAGTACCGTCCGTAGTGATTACAGTGCGCCCTTTTAATGAAGCTAAAGTCGGAAAATCCGATGTTTTCAGATAAGTGCCACTACCCTTTAGCAGGATATCCTTTCCGTCATAATCAGAAATGATCTGCGGCTTAACATGTTCTCCCGAAAAATCAGGTGCCGTATCCATGTGGGAAATGAAGCCGACGGCTTTTCTGTTTTCCTGGCCCGGTGTGGCGGGCAGGAGAGCGTAAACGTAGCAGTGTTCCGTTAAAATTACCTTTTCTAATCCTAATTCTTTTAATTCCTGTTCTAATACCTTTGCCAGCTCAAACTGGCGTTCTGTGGAAGGAATAACTTCCTTGTCCTCCTTCGATGTGGTGTGGTAAGAGACATATCTTAAAAAACGTTCCTCAACACGCATAAAGAAACCTCCTGAAAAATTTTTTGCGTATGGTATTTATGAACTTTACACATATATTTACCAATCGCATATAAGATATTAATAAAATAGCACAAAAGATATAAAAATTGAAGATTTTCTTAAAAAAATGTTGCATTTTTAAAAAAAGTATTATATAATTTCATTTGTTCACAAGAGATATGCGCCACTAGCTCAGCTGGCAGAGCACCTGACTCTTAATCAGGGTGTCCAGGGTTCGAACCCCTGGTGGCGCACTATAAAGTACCGATTTTGCAGCATTGCGACTGTGGGGTTGGTGCTTTTTTTTGTCTTCCGGGAAAATTGCGTCTTTATCTCGACGCAATCAGCTTACAAATCGGATTTCCCTTGGAAGAAAATTTTTCTTCATATTCAGTCATGATATTCCCCTGATTTAAAACTTCATCGTGATGTAAATCTCTGGTGCAGGCATCTAAATGCCAGCCGGCCTTGGGAATTTCCTCTAAAGAAAAGGTAAATAACTCCTGGTTGTCCGTTTTAAACTCCAGATGTCCCTCTTTGGCTAAAATCTGGTCGTAGCGGGCAAAAAACTGTCTTGAGGTTAAACGTCTCTTAGAATGACGGTCTTTGGGCCAGGGATCGGAAAAATTCAGGTAAATGCGCGCCACTTCTCCCTGATCAAATACTTCTGTAACCTCTGTGGCATCCATACAGACAAAACGCAGGTTAGGCAGAGGGGAAAGTTCCATTTTCTGCAGGGCACGGAGAAGGACGCTGGAATAGCGCTCAACGCCGATATAATTGATATCCGGGTGTGCCGTTGCCATATCCATTAAAAAACGTCCCTTTCCCATGCCGATTTCAATGTGGATAGGCTGGGAAAGGGGAAATGCGGACTGCCAACTGCCCCTTAATAATTTGGGTTCCTGAATACAATATTCGCTGCTGGCGATGGCATCGTCGGCGCCGGGAATGTTTCGTAATCTCATGGAAAGTAACCATACCTTTCTAAAATTTTAGGTTTTCCACAATTCATGGATAGGATTGTGGACATAAGGGTATTTTACAATAAAAAAGTGGAAAAAAGTAGCCCTTTTTAAGAAAGTATTAATGAAATTTAAGGGAAAAGAGGTTGTGTGTATTTTTTTTTTCATTTATACTGATAATAGTTTTAGCTAGGAGTAATTGATATGTGGAAAAAAGAAAAATGGAGGGGCTTGATTTCAAAGGCGTGCGGTCTGGTAATTGGTGCCCTATTTATGTTACAGGGAAATGCTGTGGCGGTTCAGGCTGCAGATTACTGGCCGGAGGGACCGGAAGTGGCATCGCCCAATGTCATTGTGATGGAACTTAACTCGGGAACGATTCTCTTTGAAAGAAACAGCTTAGAGCAGCATTATCCTGCCAGTATTACAAAAATTATGACTACCTTGGTGGTATTGGAAAATTGTGATGATTTGAGTGAAATCGTTACTTTTTCTGACGGGTCCATTGACAATACCATGGGTTCGGGGATTGCCAGAGATTACGGAGAGCAGATGACCATGGAGCAATGCCTCTATGCAGTGATGTTAGAGTCGGCGAATGAGTGTGCTTATGCGGTGGCAGAGCATGTGGGCGGCACGGTGGAAAATTTTGTGAAAATGATGAATGAGAAGGCGGCGGAACTTGGCTGCCAGAATACCCATTTTGCTAATCCCCATGGGCTCCATGATGAAAACCATTATACCTGTGCTTACGATATGGCGTTGATTTCCAAGGCGGCTTATGAGAATGAGACGTTTCGTATCATTACCGGAACTTCGCGTTATACTATTCCTCCCACCAATAAGCACGATGAGCCTACCCCGCTGCAGAACCATAACGAGATACTTCATCCACGCAGGGAAACGAAATATGTCCGTGATTACTGTACCGGAGGAAAAACCGGGCATACGGACGCTGCAAACAGTACCTTAGTGACCTTTGCGGAAAAAGAAGGTTTGACCCTGGTCTGTGTGATTATGAATACCGAGTCACCGAACCACTGGACCGATACCATCAATTTGTTTGAATATTGTTTTGACAATTTCCAGCTATTTAATATTGTGGAAAACGAGACGGCTTATTCCTCTTCAGAAGGAAAAGCCACAGACGCTTTGATTAATAATGAGCCCTTTGTGGATATAGATAAAACGGCATGTATTGTGCTTCCTAAAATGGCAGAATTTAAGGATGCTGTCTCGGAGATTACCTATGAAGATGAGAGTGAGCAGGTTGCGGGAACTATCTCTTATACCTATGCAGGCAGAGAGGTTGGAAAAGCAGATATTGTAACCACCGGGGTAAAAATAAAGGGATACATGTTTGACAACCAGCGGGAGGAAGAAGGAGAGACGGAACAACTGCCGGAGGATAAAATATCTACCTTCCGCATAAAGCCTGTGACGGTGGTGATTGCCGTGGCAGTGATTGTTATTCTGTTGGCGATAGGCTTCTTTGTGAAAAAGTTTGCGGATAACTATTATATCATCAAACATAACATGGAGGTCCGCCGTGACCGCAGAATGCAGTTTAAAACCATAAAAAAGAGAAGAAAACGGCGTAAAAGACATAAATAAATGAATAAAAAAGAGAAACGACAATATATTTTCAAAATATATTGTCGTTTCTTCTATTTTGGACATTGAAAAATTGCACCTAAATTATCTGACAATTAAGCTGCTTAGCAGAATTTCCAGTTGAGAACGGTTTTTTGTATAGAAAATCAAACCGTTAGAGGTCTGTTGGATAGTTAAGTATTTTCCGGTAAAAAGCGGAGAGTTATCTAATACATGGATAAGGTAGGAGCAAAGCTCCCTGTCTGCTTTTAGAAATAAAGTTTCGTATTCCTCTAAAGAAACGACGGAAGCCTCTGCTTTTTCAAGGAGGGAAAATAATTCCTTTTCATGAGCCAACTGTTCCGTGGTTTTATTGGGGATAAAATATCCGAAATCATCCTTCGGCATATTGAGGGACTTGATAGCGCGCTGCACCTGCTTTGTCAGTGCAGAGGAGGCGGGATAGAGGGACTCAAAATAGGACATGAAATCCGCTGCGGAACGGAAATGTTCGTTTTTTCCCCTTTCTAAAATTTCAGTCATCAGAATACGGCGGATGATGTTCTCGCAGGTTTCGCGGGAAGGATTTTTCCGCAGAAAAGTTTTGTCTGATTCCATAAAACCTCCAGTCCGGAGCGTCAGCGACGGGGTGAAAGCTCCTCTTTTATTTGCCGATAGGTATGGTTCGGCATATAAATTTAAAATCTCTTTTTATTTTAGGATAAAAAGCCCAGAAAATCAATAACAGCGTTGACAAGCTATTACAAATGGACTATATTTAAAATATAAATTAATACCGCAACAAATAGTTACAAGCGGAGAAAATATACCTGTAATGGCTTCCGGCGCAGAAGATTTTTACCTGAGGATCAGTGTAAAATACAATTTAGGAGCGGGCGGGCAGGATAAAAAACAAAATTTTTCTGTAAGAGAAATTTGCAAGGGGTCAGCATTTATTTAAGGAGAAGGATATGTCAGATTCATATGTAATTAATGAAAAGAGAGAACTGATTTTAGACAGGGTAAAAGAGTTCATTTACAAAAACGGCGGTGTCGTGAAGAAAAACCAGCTAAATGAACTTGGAATAGATTACCGCCGGATTCTTGATTTTGTGGAAAAGGGGGATTTAATCCGCATCAAGAATGGCTATTACACCGTCCGTATCAGTGATTTTTCTGAAGAAGAACTGATAGGAAAGCTGTTTCCCGATGCAGTGCTGAGTTTAGAGAGCGCCCTGTGGGTGTATGGCTATATCGGGAGGAAGCCCTTCGGATGGAAGTTAGCCATTGACAAAAATACTTCAAAATCCAGATTTAAACTGGATTTCCCAAAAGTGACACCTTTTTATGCAGAACCGGAAACGTTGACCTTCGGTGTAACAACCGTTCCTTTTGGCGGTGTGGAAATGAAGATTTTCGATAAGGAACGGCTGGTCTGCGAATGCCTGAAATATGAGGACAAGATGGAGCGGGAGTTGTTTAAGGAGGGTCTGTTTTCCTATATCCGGGATGGAGAAAAGGATGTGGCAAGGCTGATGAAGTACGCTAAGGAGCGGAAGGTTATTAAGAAAGTGCAGTCGATGATAGGAGTATGGCTTTAGATGAAACATGCAGTAATTACAAAAGCACAGTTAAAAGCAGAGAGTGAGGCATGGAAGATACCGTTTCCAAATCTTCTGGCGGGATATCTATTGGAGGAATTAATGTATTGCATCAGTGAATCCGAGTATGGAGCCTGCCTCTGGCTGAAAAATGACGGGATTTTGGGTGTGGAGCAGTACCGGAAGAGGGAGAACAGCCTGACACTGGATTTTGCATATGTCCTCAATCCCAAGGTGGTGGAAAAAGGCAAACTTTGCCCCGGTCAGCGGATTTCCTTAAAGCTGGCATATCTTATGTTGCAGCAATTTATGGAAAAGGAGAAAACGCCGAGAATCAAGTGGAAAGGCAGGGCAATTTTAAACGAAAACGGGACGGAATTTGAGATTGTCGGAGAATTTGAGGAGATGACGGTTCCTTTTCGGGTTTGTGTAACAGAAGTTTCGGTAGAAGATAACTTTATGCCAAGGCGGAAGGAGCTTGTTCCTTTTATGGCACCGGGAGAGGAAATTTCTTATCTGGAATATCCGGGAGAATTGTTCTTAACGGAGCAGCTAGGCGTGGTGTTAAAACAGATGGAACTGATATCGGATATGGATAGTTACTTACAGATTTATCAGATTTTATCGAAAACTCCCATGAACGGCAGACATGTGAAGGAGGAATTGGCGCAGCTCTGTGAAAGAGAGCGCATTTCCATGGAAGAAGACCGGGGAAAAGAGCTGATTTCTTACCGGGAATACAGTTATATGAGAAAAAGGTGGGAAAAGTACCTCCGTCATTGTGGAAAAACAGAACCTAAATGGGAAGAGGTTGTGGATAAGCTAGAAAAGTTTTTAACCCCCATCTGGCAGGCAATCTGCAAAGATGAAGTATTCTTCGGAGACTGGATGCCGGATTTGGGAAGATTTTTAGATTAGGGGCTATTTGAGAAAGCCCGCCATGAGAAGCGCCCGATAATAGTCCTCTCTGGTATCCAGATTGAAAAACTGGGTTTCCACCGGAACCTCCGTACGTTTGGCAAGGGCTTTTTCTGTCAGGTAAATCGTGTTTCGCTGCTCTTTCAGGCTGTCAAAGGTGAGGCGGTGCAGCAGCAGACCTTTTCCGATAGAAGTAATGCAGCTTTTAGAATAGGCGGCGGTGGAGCTTTCTAAGTACCCTGCTTTTCCCCGGAGGGTGCAGATATCGGCGTTTTCTAAATGTTCCAGCAGTGCAATGCCGGTCTGAGGCTCCATAAAGGGAGTGTCTACGGACATGAAAAAAGCGGAGTCCTCGTCCATCATGGACAGACCGGAAAAAATACCGGACATAGGGCCTGCGTTAGGGTAGATATCTGCAATTTCTGTGACCGGGAGATTCAGGTGGGTATAATCCCCCTTCCGTTTCACAGAGAGATAAATATTAGAAAAGTGCGGTTCAAATTTATGCACCAGATATTCAATCAGGCAGGAATCTCCAAAAGGGAGCAGCGCTTTATCGGTACCCATGCGGGTGCTGCCTCCGCCGCAGAGGATAACTAATGCGTGCTTCATAAGAACCTCCTGTAATTTCGTGAAAAGATTTTTTGTTTGATAGTAACCCAGATGTCAGAAGATTTTTCCGGAATCTTTTGATATCCGAATCCTTATCATTACGAAGCAATGATTTTGATTATAACATTTAGCGGGGGAAATTCCTAGTTTTTTGTCGAAAAATCTCTGCAGGCAGTAAATTGGGGAAACGGGAAAAAAATCCTTGCTGGAAACAGCCAAGGCGAAGTGTTAAAATAGAATTAGGACTAAGGCGGGGCAGGAAACCTCAGAAGGGGAGCCGGCTTCATCCACCGACAGCTGGTGCCCTGACAATCGTGTGGGGGCAGGAAAGGACAGTTCATGCCATATTTAAAAGAAACGTTAGAGACGTATAGGGATACGGATATTTATCCCTTTCATATGCCGGGGCATAAAAGACAGGCGTCGCATTTTCCGAATCCCTATGAGATAGATATCACGGAAATTGAGGGATTTGATAATCTGCACCACGCAGAGGGGATTCTTGCGGAGGCACAGCAGAGGGCGGCGGATTTGTACGATTCGGGGGAATGCTTTTATCTGATAAACGGAAGCACCTGTGGGCTGTTGGCGGCGATTTGCGCTGTCGGAAGGCGGGGAGAAAAAATCCTGGTGGCGAGAAACAGTCATAAGGCGGTGTACCATGGGCTTTTTATGAGGGAGCTTCATGCGGAGTATCTTTATCCTAAAATTACTGCTTCCGGCATTCAGGGAAAAATTACGGCGGAGCAGGTGCGGAAAACATTTTTTGAACACCCGGACATTGCAGCGGTAGTGATTACTTCGCCCACCTATGAGGGAATTGTATCGGATGTAGCGGGGATTGCGGAGATTGCCCATAGCCATGGTGTGCCTCTGATTGTAGATGAAGCCCACGGCGCTCATTTCGGTTTTGGAGCGGGTTTTCCGGAAAATGCAGTGAAGCAGGGAGCGGATGCGGTAATTATGAGCCTTCACAAAACACTGCCCGCTTTTACCCAGACGGCGCTTCTGCATATTTGTTCCGACCGGATAGACAGGGAAAAAGTAAAAAAATATCTGGGGATTTACGAAACCAGCTCTCCCTCCTATGTTTTGATGGCGGGAATAGATGCCTGTATACAGAAAATGGAGACAGTGGGACAGGAGCTGTTTTTTAGTTATAGGAAGAAACTGGATTCTTTTTATGGGAGTGTCAGGGATTTAGAGAGGCTTCATGTCATGTGCAGGGAGGATTTATCTGCCGAGGAAGCCTTTGACTGGGATGATTCTAAGATTGTGATTTTTGCAGGAGATTCCGGCATGACGGGAGAGCAGTTATACCGGAAATTATTAGAGGAATATCAGTTACAGATGGAAATGTTTTCTGGTGATTATGTGTTGGCGATGACGGGGGTTATGGACACCGAAGAGGGATTTTTGCGTTTGTCTGGTGCGCTGCATGAACTGGATAAACGGAACGGGCGGCAGCTTGATTCGGCAATATCCCTTTCAGGGGGATTTATCGAGAAAATTTATCAACCGAATCCCAAAGAAATGGAAATCTGTCAGGCATGGGAGTTTCCGAAAAAGGAGGTTTCTTTTGACGAGGCGGCAGGGCAGATGGCAGCGGATTTTATTTGTCTCTACCCGCCGGGGATTCCCATGATAGTGCCGGGGGAAATCATTACGACAGATTTTCTTGACAGAATCCGGGAATGCCGGAAGCAAAAGCTGACTTTAGAGGGCAGTGGAAATTTATCTTCCGACAGGATAAACATTGTATATTTTTAAATACTATATTATACTGATAAGAGTGTGACAAGATGGGAAAAATTTTTTGTATTATGGGAAAAAGCTCTTCCGGAAAGGATACATTGTTCCGCTTACTGTTAGAGAAACAAGAGCTTTCGTTAAATACCATTGTCCCCTATACTACAAGACCAATGCGGGCGGGGGAAGAAAACGGAAAGTCATATCATTTCTGTGAGGAAGAAAGAGTTACAGAGTTAGAGCGCCAGGGAAAAATTATCGAACTGCGTGTCTACGATACGGTGCACGGAATCTGGAAATATTTTACTGTAGATGACGGCCAGGTAGATTTGGCAAAACAGAGCTATCTTATCATCGGTACACTGGAATCTTACCTGAAAATCCGTGAATACTACGGAAAAAAGCAAGTGATACCGATATATATAGAAGTAGATGACGGTGAACGGCTTGCCAGAGCATTAGAGCGGGAACGGTCCGAGACAGTGCCGAAGTACGAAGAGCTTTGCCGGAGATTTCTCGCGGACGCGGCAGATTTTTCTGAACAGAAACTGAAAGAAGCCGGGATTGAAAAACGTTTTGCCAATGTTTCCTTAGAAGAGGCAGAACAGGAAATTACGGAGTATATATTAAATCTGAAAAATGAGTAGGAGATTATTTTTTAAGGGTGCGGCAAAAAGTGCCGTTACTATGGCTGGTGAAAGGGAAAAACAGCAGAGAGACAGGAAAGAGGGTGTGAGTCTTGGATATCAAAGTAAATAACGTAGCGGATGTGACTCAGGTGCCGGATACCGCCCAGGTGGAAAAGGGAGACGGGAGTTTCAAATTCACCTTAGCAAGCGCAATTACGGACGCCGAGTTACAGGCAAAGATAGATACCATGCTTATGGATATTACCGCCCAGGGAGAACGGATTGCCAGACATATGGATATCCGGGATATGAGGAAATACCGGGAAATGATACGGGAGTTTATGAACGAAGTGGTATACCGCTCTCACAAATTTTCCAGGGAAAACTTCCTTGACCGGAGAGGGCGCCACAGGGTGTACGGCCTGATAAAGCTCATTGACGCTAACTTAGATGAACTGGCGCAGGAGCTGATGAAGGACGAGAAAGACCACATTACCATCTTAAATAAAATTGGGGAAATCAGGGGATTGCTCTTAGATATCTTTACCTGATTAGAAAGGACGGAAAATGGCAGGATTTAAAGACATTATAGGGCATGAGCAGATTATCGAACATCTGAAAAATGCTATTACTATGGATAAGGTGTCCCATGCGTATATTATCAACGGACCGGAAAAATCAGGGAAAATGATGTTGGCGGAGGCATTTGCCGCTGCGCTGCAGTGCGAGAAGGGGGAGGCAGAGCCCTGTTTAGAGTGCCATTCCTGTAAGCAGGCGGTGGGAAGAAATCAGCCGGATATTCTTTATGTAAGGCATGAGAAACCGGGTACCATATCGGTGGATGATATCAGAACTCAGCTGAACAATGACATTGTGATTAAGCCCTATAGCAGTAAATATAAGGTTTATATTGTGGACGAAGCCCAGAAAATGAATGTGCAGGCGCAGAATGCCCTGTTAAAGACCATCGAGGAGCCCCCGGCTTATGCGATTATCATTCTGCTCACCACCAATGCGGACAGCTTTCTGCCTACGATTTTATCCAGATGTGTCACCTTAAATATCAAGGCGGTGGCAGATGAAGTCATTAAAAAGTTCCTGATGAAGGAGTACCGGATACCGGACTACCAGGCGGAGGTCTGCGTGGCGTTTGCCCAGGGAAATGTAGGAAAAGCCATTGCATTAGCGTCTTCGGAGGATTTTAATGAGTTAAAGGCTGGGGCAATTCAGCTGATTAAGCGGTTAGACGATATCGAGTTATATGAGATGACCGAGGCGGTGAAGCAGATTAGCGAGTATAAACTGGAAATCAATGATTATTTTGATTTGATGATGATTTGGTACCGTGATGTGTTATACTATAAGGCGACCAAAGACGTAAATAAACTTATCTTCAAGGATGAGGTCTATGATATAAAAAGGCAGGCAGAGCAGAGCTCTTACAATGGAATAGAGACGATTTTAGAGGCGTTGCAGAAAGCGCAGGTGCGCCTGAACGCAAATGTGAATTTCGATTTGGTCATTGAGCTGCTATTGTTGACAATAAAGGAGAACTAGAATGATAAAAGTAGTTGGAGTTCGTTTCCGCAATGCAGGAAAAATATATTATTTCGGACCGGGAAAATTAGATTTGCCCGCAGGAACCCACGTGATTGTGGAGACTGCCCGGGGGGTGGAAATGGGAACGGTTATGACAGCGCCGAAGGATGTCTTTGAAGAGACAGTGATACAGCCCTTAAAGCCTGTGATCCGCATTGCCACTGAAGCGGATGAGCATGTGGCGCAGAAGAACCGGGAAAAAGAAAAAGAGGCGTTTAAGATTTGCTTAGAGAAAATTGCGAAACACAAGTTGGAAATGAAGTTAGTGGAGGCGGAATACACCTTCGATAATAACAAGCTGCTGTTTTATTTTACGGCGGACGGAAGAATTGATTTTCGTGAGCTGGTGAAGGATTTGGCGGCGGTATTCCGTACCAGAATTGAGCTGCGCCAGATTGGTGTGAGAGATGAGACGAAAATTATGGGCGGCATCGGTATTTGCGGCAGGGAGCTTTGCTGCCACAGCTATTTGTCTGAATTTGTCCCGGTTTCCATTAAGATGGCGAAGGAACAGAATCTTTCTTTGAACCCTACAAAGATTTCGGGGGTTTGCGGAAGACTGATGTGCTGCCTGAAAAATGAGGAAGAAACCTATGAATATTTAAACAGCCGCCTGCCGAATGTGGGAGACTATGTTACCACGGATGACGGATTTCGGGGAGAGGTATCCTCTGTCAATGTGCTCCGCCAGATGGTAAAGGTTTTGGTGGAAGTGGATGACGAGAAGGAGCTACGGGAGTACAGGGTAGAACAACTCAAATTTAAGCCGAGACGCAGAAGGGATCATGTAAAGCTGACACCGGAGGAATTAAAAGAGTTAGCGGCGTTAGAGGATAAGGGAGGAAAATCCAAAATTGACGAGGGAAAATAATCTGGTGCGGGAGCATGAGCGCTTAGATGAACTGCACCGCAACGGTTATTTTATTATTCAGGACCCGAAACGTTTTTGTTTTGGTATGGACGCAGTGCTTTTATCGGGATTTGCAAAGGCGAAAAAAGGGGAGCGTGCCCTTGATCTTGGCACAGGGACGGGCATTATCCCGATTCTCATGGAGGCGAAAACCGAGGGGGAGCATTTTACCGCTTTGGAAATTCAGCCGGAGAGTGCAGATATGGCGCGCCGCAGTGTGTTATACAATCATCTGGAAGAAAAAATAAAGATTATTACGGGAGATATCAAAGATGCTTCAAGCCTTTTTGGAGCATCTTCTTTTGATATCATTACCACCAATCCGCCTTATATGATAGGGGAGCACGGTTTGAGCTCCGCCTCCGAGGCAAAAGCCATTGCAAGGCACGAGGTGCTCTGTACGTTGGAGGATATTTTAAGGGAGAGCGCTAAACTGCTCCGTCCCGGCGGCAGGTTTTATATGGTGCACCGCCCGTTTCGTCTGGCGGAAATTATGAGCCGCATGGTAGAATATAAGATTGAGCCAAAAAGAATGCAGCTGGTGTATCCCTATGTAGACAAGGAGCCGAATATGGTGTTGATTGAGGGGCTTCGGGGCGGAAAATCCCGGCTTACGGTGGAAAAGCCGTTGATTGTATACAAGGAGCAGGGGGTTTACAATGATGAGATATATGATATTTATGGGTATTAGAAAGGAAGAAAGAAATGTTTAATGATATTAAGATAGGCCCGGTGACATTCCATATGTATGGCCTGATGATTGCCATAGGTTTTCTTGCGGCGCTGCTTTTGTGCCTATATCGTGGAAAAAAGAAAAATCTCAGTGAGGATATCATTTATGGTATCTTCTTTTGCGCTATCTTCGGTGGAATGGCGGGCAGCCGTATTCTATACTATATTGTGGAAATTCCTCACATTATAGAGGACCCGTCGATTTTATGGAATTTTAAAAACGGCTATGTGGTTTATGGCGGCATTATAGGAGGCGTGCTCACCAGCCTTATTTACTGTAAAATAAAAAAGCAGAGGTTTCTGGCCTACTTTGATTTAGTCATGCCGGCGTTATCCTTAGCCCAGGGCTTCGGACGGCTGGGCTGTTTCTTTGCAGGGTGCTGTTATGGCAGGGAGACGGATGCCTGGTATGGAATTACCTTCCATAATTCCGTATTCGCTCCCAATGACGTAAAACTGATTCCCACCCAGCTGATTTCCTCTGCGGGAAATTTTCTGTTCTGTGCTCTGCTTTTGATTTATGCAAAGAGAGAGCCGAAGGAGGGGCGTGTGGCAGCAGTGTATCTGCTGCTTTATGGTATCGGGCGGTTTTTGATTGAGTTTTTACGGAATGATTACCGGGGGAGCATTGGTGTATTGTCTACGTCGCAGTTGATTTCTATCGGGGTTGTGACATTGGGAGTGGTGCTTTTTATGGTGGCACCGAAGCTTGAGAAAAAGAAAGCAGCTTAGAAGGTAATTAAGGATTTGTTTTGCAAGAGTGATGTAATCTTATAGATAGAGGTTACATCATTTTACTTTTATGATATGAATAGTGAAAATTCACTATATTTTCACTTCTACTGATTGATTTTTGTGAAAATTCGGGTATAATATAAGAAATACTATGGGTATGGAGGTGTTCTGTCATGATATTTGAAAGTGAAAATATAGAGTTTAAAGTGCAGATGACAGACGATATATATAAAGAAGTGATTGCATTTGCCAATACAGACGGTGGCATTATTTATATAGGCGTTGATGACAATGGTAATGAGGTAGGAATTACGGATATCGATGAAACATACACTCGAATCACAAATGGTATTCGTGATACTATTCAACCGGATGTTACAATGTTTATTAAATATACGTTACAGGATAATCAAGTAGTAAAAATAATTGTTGGTGAAGGAAGTTATAAACCATATTATCTTAAATCAAAGGGACTTAAACCCAGTGGCGTTTATATTCGTCAGGGAACTTCAAGAGCACAGGCCTCTCCTGAGCAAATCCGTCAGATGATAAAGGAATCTGATGGTGACATTTTTGAGGAAATGCGTTCAATGGAACAAAACCTTACTTTTTCATATGCGGAGAAATTTTTTGAAAAATATCATGTGGAATTTTCCAGAGAAAAATACAGAGTATTGGGTATAAAAGATTCATCGGATTCTCTTTATACGAATCTTGCCCTTATTCTTTCTGACCAATGCTCACACACAATAAAGGTGGCAGTTTTTGGTAATGATGCAAATACGGAGTTTCGTGACAGCAAGGAATTTACAGGAGCAGTTTTTAAACAGTTAGAGGATACGTTCTCTTATTTGGTGCTTTGTAATAAAACAGTTGCGACTTTTCATGGGTTAGAAAGAGTAGAACATGCCGATTATCAGCAAGAAGCTTTACGTGAAGCTTTGCTTAATGCGATAGTTCACCGTGATTACAGTTTTAGCGGAAGCATTATTATTAATGTCAATGATAACGAGATGGAATTTATTTCCATTGGCGGTCTTTTGCCGGGCTTGTCGGCAGATGACATTCGTAGCGGCATATCCCAACCCCGCAACAAAAATCTGGCAGAAGTATTTCACCGTCTGCATTTGATTGAAGCATATGGGACGGGGATTCGTAAAATTTATGATTTATATAGTAGTTGTCCCGTGCAGCCACGAATAGAAGTGACTTCGCACACCTTTAAAATGATTCTTCCTAATATGAATAAAGCCGTACCGGCAGAAAAAAGTAATAATTATAATGTTACAATTACACCTCAAATGCAAAAAGTATTAGATTATATTAACGAAAATCAGTATATTACGGATGGTGGAGTTCAGGATTTACTTAATGTGAAAAGTACCCGTGCATATACGGTTATGAAAAAAATGGTAAGTCAGGGCTTAATTACAGTAAGCGGCAGGGGGAAAAACAAGAAATATTTAAGGCGTACAGATATGGATTAAAGTTTTGTAGGGAGCATGGCTATTGTTATATAAAAAGATGGGAGATTTTGAGTGCAAAAAAGGCTTTGAACAGGATAGTCAAAGCCTTTTTTGTATGAGCGCTATAGATATAATAATTGAAATATTGTCTTTTGCATATCTGACATTAGCGCAACATTTTTTGCTTTATTACGTTGCTAAGATTTATTTCCAGCTGATTTTATAGTAACCACTGGTTCTTTTCGTGGCAGGTTCAACTTTTACATAAACGGTTCCAGAAATTGTACCGTAATTTGTGGAGAATGGGAAATCTAATTTCTTTCCGTAATATCCAGCTTTAACAGTATACGAATATGCTCTATCCATCCTTGAACCGGAAACTGTTAAAACAAGGTCATCGTTTGTATAAGGTGTTAAATAAACAGTAAATTTTTTTACAGAAGATAAGTTGATTTTATACCAGTCATCAACCTTGCTATCACCTACACGAATTAATCCAGTAGAAGATTTTCCTTTTTTTACATTAAGAGCTTTAGTTTTTTTAGAACCGCTCTTGTCAGTAACCTTTGTGAAAGAAGCGCTAATCTTTACTCCGGCATAAGATTCTACTGCTAAATAGTATGTAACGCCTTTTTTTACGCCGTAAACGTCTGTGTAGTAATAAGAATCGGTCTTATTAGTATCATAACTGTGTGACGGAGAAACGGCATTTTTCTTATTTTTGTCATATAACTGCCAGTAACCCTGTGTATAAGGAGCAACAGAAGAGGCATTTTTTGCAGTAATCTTTAAGTAGCCGTCGTTTTTAGCTTTGAATTTAATCCATGCTAAATTTCCTGTTAAATAAGTACACTGCTCATCTGTAATCGTTACAGATGATTTTCCTGTACTCTTAAAGGATAAGCCTGCAGCGGATACCTCAGTCGGTGTAGATACGCAGAATACAGAAAGCACCATCATAGCTGCAAGAGCAAGGCTTGCAACCTTGTTGAATAATTTTTTGGTTGTGTTTTTCATCTCTCTTTTTCCTCTCTTCAATTTTTTTTTGTGTAATAAAGCATTCTATATTATACAATTTACCACACTGATTTATAAAAATCCAGTACTTTTGATGGATTTTAGTCACAAAATATTCACAAAATTTTCAGTTATTTTTCAAAAAACAAGAAAAACTATTTACAAACGACAAAAACAATGTTAAATTGATAAAAGGCTCATCAGCATTTCCTGCCACTCATGTATGGGGGAAATTCTATGTTATCAAAAAATAAAATCTTACGGACAGCGTTTGTTGTCCTCTGCATGGTATCCGTGCTGTTGATATCCGGTTTTCATACAACAGAGATTTATGGTTCATCGGGTTATGGTTTCGTTGTTTTAGGAACTTACGCAAAGGAAATGAAAATCGGAGACAGTTTTTATCTGGCAGCAGTCACCAGCAACGGCAAAAAGCCGAAATTTTCATCCGACAATTCCAAAGTGGCGTCTGTTAATACTTATGGAAAAATCACCGCGAAAAAAGCGGGCACGGCGCATATTACCGCAAAAATCAGTAACGGCGAGGCAAGCTGTAAAGTGGTGGTAAAAAAGACTACCGTCAAATTAAAGAAAAGCCGGGTTTCTTTAGAAAACGGTTATTCTGTCAAATTGACGGCAGAAAGCTCCACAGGCCATCCGGTGACTTGGAAATCCAATAAAAAAAGTATTGCCGTGGTGGATGAAAGGGGCTGGGTGACGGCAAAAAAGCCGGGCACTGCAACGATTACAGCCACGGTGGACGGAACGGCGGCAAGCTGTATGGTTACGGTAAAGCAGCCGACGGTACGCCTGAATCAGACTAGGCTGACGCTCTACCGGAAGGGAACGGCAAAGCTTTTTGTGACCTCCACTTCAACAAGTACGCCGAAGTGGAAGAGTAATAAGAGCAGTGTTGCCACTGTGGACAGTCAGGGAAGGGTAACTGCCGTTAAAAATGGGACAGCAGTTATCACGGTGACGGTAGACGGGGTAAAGAAAACCTGTGAGGTTACGGTGAAAAAGCCTGTGATTTCATTTGAAACAGAAGAAATGTCTATTGCTGTCGGAGAGACAAAGAAACTCCAGGTAACAGTGTCGTCGGGAAACAAACCGATATTTTCCAGCTCTAATACCAATGTGGTATCTGTAGACGAAGATGGCAAAATCTGCGGCAAAAGTCCGGGAAAAGCCTATATCTATGCGAAGGAGGACGGGACAAAGGAACGTCTTATCGTTATCGTAAAATAGTATCACCAACGATGTAACTTTATTGATTTAATTCTATGGCAGGGGTGGGATGAGCCTTTTTATAAAAATATTGTGTGGGAAAGCAGCAGCTCTGCAGCAATAGAGATGCGAAAAAGCAGGCAGCCTTGTATAAAAATTAATTTTATACTATACTAAAGGCAGAAAACAGACCATATAGGGGAAAAAGAATGTCAGGAAAATTATATTTATGCGCAACTCCCATCGGAAACCTAGAGGACATCACTTTCCGGGTACTGCGCACCTTAAAGGAAGTAGATTTAATAGCAGCAGAGGACACCAGAAATTCCATTAAGCTCTTAAACCATTTTGAGATAAAAACGCCCATGACCAGCTACCATGAATACAATAAAATAGAAAAAGCCTATCAGTTAGTGAACCGGCTGCGGGAGGGGAAAAACATCGCTCTTATCACGGATGCCGGGACGCCGGGTATCTCTGACCCAGGGGAGGATTTGGTACGTATTTGCCATGAAGAGGGAATCGAGGTAACATCCCTTCCGGGTCCGGCGGCCTGCATTACTGCCCTTACCATGTCGGGGCTGCCCACCAGACGTTTTGCTTTTGAGGCGTTTTTGCCCCGGGATAAGAAAGAGCGGGCAGCCGTTTTAAAAGAGCTGGTGGATGAGACGAGGACGATGGTTATTTATGAAGCGCCGCATCATCTTATTAAGACATTAGAGGAACTTTATGAGGTTCTGGGAGAACGTAACATTTCCGTCTGCAGGGAGCTTACTAAGCACTATGAGGAGGCGACACGTACGACATTATCAGAATGTCTCAAATTTTACCAAGAGAATGAACCAAGGGGAGAATATGTCTTAGTACTGGAAGGAAAGACATTTGAGCAGTTAGAGGAAGAGAGCAGGAAAGGCTGGGAGAGTATGACCTTGGAGGAGCACATGGCGCTTTACGAGGGAGAAGACATCCCCCGCAAAGAGGCCATGAAGTTAGTGGCAAAAGACCGCGGCATTTCCAAGCGAGAAGTGTATCAGGCGCTACTGGAGCGTTAATAGATTTATATTCCTGCGAACTGCCTGTAATTTAGTCACTGCTTTGCTGGTAAAATACAGGCAGATATTTTTCCACGATAGCAAAGGGCGCCGGACCGATGGCGAGCACCGCTTTATGGAAGTCAATATCATTATAATCTGCACCAAAGTTTTCTTTGGCAAATTTCTGCAAATCTAAAAATCCCAGATATCCCACATAATATTTCAAATAATTGGCAGGCTCCGAAATAATATACTGATAGATTTCCGAAATGGTTGCCGTATCAGTGATGCCGTAGTCACGCCAGAATTTGATGGTATCGGAAAGAGCCCAGCCCTCGTAATGAATGCCGATATCTGTGGTGGCGTAAAGGCTTAAAAGGGAGGACTGGTTTAACGCCATAAGTTGTGCAGCTTCCTTTGGCAGGGAGGCATACTGGTAGGAGAGCATTTCCACATAGGTTGCCCAGCCCTCCACATAGCCGGGGTAATTTAAGATGCTGCGCACCTCCGGCAGTCCCATTTCATAGGACATGACGGTCTGATAGAGATGTCCCGGAAAGCCCTCGTGGGCGAGGGTGGTAAAATAGTGAATGGTGGTATCGTCCGTATTGGCATTGATATAAATGGAATTTTTCCTGTAGTTGTCGATGGGGGCTGTAATGTAATAGGCGGGGGCCAGATAGTCCTCCATACATTCTTCAATGTAGTTGACGGAGTATTCTGTTTCCGGCGGGGCGGGAAACTGGCCTTGCATTTCTTGCTGCAGGGTATTCAAAATAGAGACAGCGTCGGTGTCCGAGAGGGAAAAAGCTTCGCACTGTTCCCATAAATTAGGGTTTGCCTGTATAAGTCCGGCTGCTGTCTGTAAATCTTCTAAGCGCTGCTGTTCAATTTTATTTAAAAGCTCTTTTGGTGTGGAAGGACTTCCGGTATTATAATAAACCAGATAAGTGTAGTAATCTTTTCCTTTATCGAAATAGCAGAGTCCTTTGTCATTTTTGCCGCTGCCCTTTAGCTTTGACAAAGCCGCAGAAAGCTCGTCGTAGGCAGGAAAAATGACTTCGTTTATGATGTTCCGGTTTTCTGTCTTGTATGCTTCCTTTGCCGAGACGTCGATATCCGTTAAAGCGTCCACCTTATGGTTAAAGGTTTCAATCAGGTAGTGCTGATTTTTATCTGCAGTAAAGGAGGCACACTGTTCTAAGAGCGTATTGCAGATGGAATCAGACATAAAAAGCCCGGCGCTGGCTTTCTCCTGCTCAAAGGCAATGATTTCCTCAAAATAAGGCTTAGTTAAGGGCAGCAGTTCTAAATAATCTTTTACGTCCGCTTCATCCTGAAACTGATATTCTTCATATAGTACCGGAAGCTGTGCCTGCACGCCGGAGGCGGGGCTTAGGTATTCTTCATAATAATAGTAAGGGCTGCCGGAAAGCTGGTGCTCTAAGTAGTCTGAGAGAATATCATAGGTCAGCCGGTCATTGGTAGGAAGTGCTTCATAATCGTATTTTTTTAAGGCGGCTAACGTGTTTTCAATGCCTGCATTATTTTCATCGGCAGTTGTAAGGGAGATTTCGCCTAAGGTGACGGGAGGATTCTCAATACCATAGGGTTTAGGGTCAGACAGGGTAAAATGTAGGTTAATAGTGTTGGAGGAAACCTCTTCACGAAACAGCCTGTCACAGAAAGACTCAAAGGAAAGGCTGGCGTCGGAAGTGTCTGGAATGGAGGAGGAGCACCCGGTTAAGGGGATGCTGAGAAGAAAAAAAATACACAGGGAAATGCTCCGTAAGCGTTTCCCTGCTGTAAAATGACAAAATTTCAAAATAAAAATACCTCGTTTCGCTAACGACAAAGCGTTTGTTCGTTAATAACATCATATGCGGTAAGATATGATGTTATGTAGAAATTAATGCTACGGTTCTCTGAGACTGAGAATGAGCCCCAATAAATCAGTGGTTCATGACAGTTAACATCTGATTGTGGATTTGGTCAGCTGTTTCTTCAATTAAAACTGCCTGAGCGGAAATCTCTTCCGAAGCACTGGCAATGCCCGAAATTTTGTCGTTGATATCTGAAATCTGCGCCAGAACATTTTCTACGGAAGCAGATAAAGATGCCAGTGCGGGAACTACAATATCGCTGTGTTTTTTGCCTTCATTGACCGTTGACTTGGTTTCCTGGGAAAGCTTGTTTACCTGGTCGGCAATAACAGCAAAACCTCTTCCGGCAAGTCCTGCACGTGCTGCCTCAATGCTGGCATTTAATGCGAGCATACCGGTCTGTCCGGAAATGTGGATAACGGCTTCGTTAATATCCTCGTAACCCTTGACGGAGGCAGAGACTAATTCCACCGCTTCCGTAATGGAACTGGTACTGTCAACTACTTTCTGAATCGTGTCGGTAAGTATGCTCAAATCAGTAGCGGTAAGCTGATTGCCGTCGGAAAGCTCTTCCATAGATTTATGGATGTTTTCAATTTGTTCAAAAACAGCTTCATAGGAAGTACGGATTTCTTTTTCCCGCTGCCTGATTTCATCGGAAAGCGCCTCTACGGCAATCTTTTCCTGCTCCACAGAATTTTTTGCAAAATGGATACAGTTTATCGGCATGTTTGTACCGTGCACGATGGCAAGCGCCATTTCCCGGCAGCTGTCATAACCGCAGGCGCCGCAGTTGATAGTGCGTTCCTCCTGAGTCTTCTTGTTTAAAGCGAGATAAGCCTCTTCAAACTGTGCCGGAGTGGCATGGAATCTGCCTACATGGCGGTTTTTATTATATTTACAGATAAAATCCTCTAACTTCAAATCGCGAAAAGCATGGTTAAACTGTTTGAACCGTTCCTCGCAGGAAAGTTTGTTGTTCCAGGGTGACTTTTTGTCATTGGAAGAAGCGGCTACTTTCTGCTCATGCAGGGCGAAAAGGATATCGTCATCATCCGTTCTTGACGGGTCAGTGGCAGTTCCATAAATACAGCCGGACTGGCAGTTTAAGGCATCTACCATGAAGGGAAGTGGTTTTCCCGCTTCTACCCGCTTTGCATATTCATGGAGAAAATGGTAGGCATGTCCTTCCCCCTCAATCTGGCGGATCATCACGTCTTTTCCAAGGAAATATTCTACATTTTCCCGCAGACCACCGGGAGTAGGATAGATAGAACCTAGGCCGTATTCCATTTCATCCACTGCGTCATACTGGTTTAAGCGGACGGAGGAAAGTTTCTCCATCAGGTGGTTGAAAGTAACGTTATACTGAATCATATTCCCGTTTTCCGGACGGTTGATTTCAGATTTTTTTGCAATACAGGGGCTTAAGAAAGCTAAAGTGTCCGGAATCTTCATATATTTTTTTACATAGATAGCGGCGCACATCATAGGGCTGTGGATAGGCACCAGTTTGTCAATTAAAATCGGAATATATTTTTCAATATAATCTACAATAGCAGGACAGGGTTGGGAAATACCTCCTGTAAAATTATGCTGTTTGATATAGTTCAAGTAACCCCAGGTAGTGATATCCGCACCAAAGCTGACACTGATAATGTGGTTGACCCCTAAACTTTTCAGGTAACCAAGTACATGTTTGTACTCTTTAGGATAATTAGCGATAAAAGCAGGAGCTACTAGCAGAGAAATGCGCTTTCCACTTTTTAAGTCGGACAAAAATGTTTCAGTATCGTCTAAATACTCTCTGGCATCATGGGGACAGGCAGTGATACAACTGCCGCAGTGAACACAGGCGTCTCCGTCTACAGAAATAATATTTCTACCGTCTATGATAGACGATGTGTTGACGCGAAGTAACGGACAGGCAGAAATACATTTGTTGCAGCCCGTACAATTATCATTTGTAAAAACAAGACCTTTCGACATAGTTGTGTTCCTTTCTTGCATTTAGTACTTATTGCTTATATTATATAATATTTTTCGGGCAATTGAAACAAATTTATATGAAAAAAAGTAAGAAAGTTAAATCTTTTTCATATAGTAGAAAAAAGAACTTTACGTGAGGGAACATGAATTACTTATGGGCATTTATGATACTTATTGGTGTAGTGTTTGCGGCGTTTAACGGAAATCTGCCTGCAGTTACTGAGGCAGCGCTTAATTCTGCAAAGGAAGCGGTAACGCTCTGCATTACCATGATGGGGGTGATGTCCTTTTGGGTAGGATTAATGAAAATTGCGGAAAAAACAGGAATTATTGAAGGTCTTTCAAGAAAGATGAATCCCATCCTGCACTTTTTTTTTCCGGAAATTCCGAAAGGACATCCCGCCAACGAATACATTGCTACCAATATGATTGCTAATGTATTCGGCTTAGGCTGGGCGGCAACTCCGGCGGGGCTAAAGGCAATGGAGGGACTGGCGAAACTGGAGGAGGAACGGGGGAATCCGGAATATTTGTGTGAAGGTAAAGGAACAGGGGAAAAGTCCGGCAGAGCTGCCAGTAATGAGATGTGCACTTTTTTAATATTAAATATTTCATCGCTGCAATTAATACCTGTCAATATGATTGCGTACCGGCAGCAGTATGGCAGTGTAAATCCGGTGGCCATTGTGGGACCTGCCATTGCGGCTACGGCGGTGAGTACGCTGGCGGCGGTTGTATTTTGTAAGATTATGGATGGGAAGATCAATAATTAAAATAGGAAGGGGCAGTTGGGAAATGATATGATCGATATTTCCCGACTGTCCCTTTTTATATTTGTAAAAGTATTGACATTATAAAATAAATAAATTAGAATGAAATTTAAAATTCGGTTACTTTTTCGCAATAGAATTATGCTTTGGAGGGATAAGAATGGATGTAATGCTTAAGTTTAAAAATGAATTTTTTGAAGAACGTAAAGATTTGCTTGGCAAAAATCATGTTTATCGAAATCATATCACCAAATTTATTAAATATTTAAGCTTGCCAGATGTACAATTATCGAACGCACCTGCCAGAATTAATATAAATGTAATCGAAGAATGTATCAGATATTATCATAATAAAGGCGAACTTAATTCCAGATCAACCATGGAGTCGCATCTTGAGTCAGTTAAAAGCTTTTATGACTACTTAAGTGAGACTGGTAAAGCAAATGATATTTTTTCAAATTACAATTACAGTAAATTCAAAGATGAGATTGTTGAGAAATACGGCTTGCTGGAGCCGGTAGAAAGAGGAAGCTATAGATGTGAGGATATCAAAACGATTCTAATTGAACTGGATAAGGCTATTGATAATTTTCAGGACGAAGCGGCAGGAGTCAGAGAAGAAGAAAGACATCTACAAAGAATCATACTAAGGCTGTTTATTAAGCTGACATTAATTGCGCCAGCTAAACGAAGTGTAATTGCAAGTATCAAAAAATCAGACTTTACGGAGGAATATAAAAAATTATTGATAAATGGCATTAATGTCAATATACCTTGTGGTTTGTCTAGAGATTTATGTGCGGCATTAAAATATGCAGAATCAAAGAATAAGGAAGCGATGAAGGAAGGAGATAATTTATTTGAATATTTGTATAAATATAAGGGCAAGTTTCGGGTAGAAAGTCTTAATACATGGTTTTATAATATTGCGCAAGACTTTGGGGTGATGGAGAATGAGTGCAAAGATAAAAAAACCTTGGCTGTGGAGCCAATTAAAAATATGGTAATTCAAATGATGGTTGATAATATGATTAATCCTGTATTTATATCAAAAATAGCTGGACTTACACTTACTATGATTGAGTCTACGTATTATCCCAAAGATTGGAGCGCTAAACGCGAGGAAGATATCAATAAGTGCATCAATAAAAGTATTGCGCAAAATGATTATTACTGTTATGTATAGAATGGATTTTAAACAGCAGGGAGTGTACAAGTATGGGAATATATTTGAATCCAGGAAATGAACAGTTTGCGGCTTCTGTTAATTCTGAACTATATGTGGATAAGACAGAATTGATTAAATATACGAATAGCCGTATCGGAAAAGACAGACCATTAATATGTTCCAGCAGACCAAGAAGGTTTGGGAAAACAATGGCGGTAACCATGTTGGCAGCGTATTACAGTAAAGGATGCCATTCTGAAAAGCTGTTTGCAGGACTTAAAATAAGTCAAAATGAATTTTTCAAAGTGCATTTAAATAAGTATAATGTAATTTTTTTGGATATCCAATGGATGTACGGAATTGCGCTGGAGGAAATGAAGAGAGATTCAACTCTTGAAGTAGTGAGCTATATTCAGGAACAGGTGATAGCCGAGTTAAGAGAGGAATACTCCGAATATGTCCAAGGCGATGACATTTCATTGCCGTCGGTATTGGCAAAAATAAATGTTATGACAAAAGAGCAGTTTATCATTATTATTGATGAATGGGATTGTCTGTTCCGGGAGGACAAAAATAACGAAAATCTTCAGAAAGAATATATCAATTTTTTAAGAGGACTGTTTAAAGGAACGCCGTCGGGAGCTTTTTTAAAGCTTGCTTATATTACGGGAATTTTACCAATTAAAAAATACGGCACACAGTCAGCTTTAAATAATTTTCGAGAGCATACAATGGTCAGTCCAAGACAGATGGCAGAGTATGTCGGATTTACAGAGGCAGAGGTAAGGACTATCTGCAAAGAACATGACATGCCATTTAAAGAGATGCAAAGATGGTATGACGGATATTATTTTGAAAAGATAGGACATATTTATAGCCCTAATTCTGTAATTGAAGCTGTAGATAGCGGGGAATTCGGAAATTATTGGTCTGGAACAGAGACGTATGCATCTTTGATGACGTATATTGCAATGGATTTTGATGGGTTAAGACAATTAATTGTAGACATGCTGGGAGATCAGGGTCGTAGTATTGATGTGGAATCATTCCAAAACGATATTACTTCATTCAAGTCTGCAGATGATGTTATTACCCTGCTGATTCATATGGGATATCTGGCTTATGATAGTAAAACAAAAAAAGTGTTTATTCCAAATGATGAAGTGAGGAGTGTTTTTCTGCGGGCAATTAGAAATGATGGGTGGGAAGAAGTAATAAATGCGGTTGATGCATCGGAAGCTTTACTTAAGGCAACTTTGGCGGTGGACGAAAAAGCTGTGGCACAGATGATACAAGAAGTCCATATGCAAAATTCTTCCAGTCTGATATATAATAATGAGATTTCTTTGAGCAGCGTGATTACGTTGGCATATTATAGTGCATGCAGAGACTATACTCTTGTAAGAGAATTGCCGACAGGAAATGGATTTGCTGATATAGTTTTCCTTCCTAAACGTACATCTTTAAATCCGGCATTGGTTGTGGAACTAAAATGGGATAAAACTGCTGAGGGAGCGATAAACCAGATTAAAAGTAAGGGATATGTGTCAGCCCTTAAAGAGTATAAAGGAAATATTTTGCTTGTCGGAATCAATTATGATAAGAAAAGCAGAAAACATCAATGTAGGATAGAAAAATTTGAAATATAATTTTTGCAGTATCAAAAATTATGAAAAAGTTCGTGTCACTAACTTGACACAAGGGGGCTAAAGGCAATGGAGGAACGGGGGAATCTGGAATGTAAGGGGAAGGACAGGAGGTGGAGAGTGTAAAGCTCTCCATTTTTATGCACACGGGTGCGGAGAGGAAGGAAGCAGTAAGAGCTGCCCGCACCCGGCGCAGTGAGCAGGGAAAAAATCTTCCCTACTCGATTAAATTTGTGTTTAAAATGGATTCGGGTGTCAGAAGGAGGCTTTGTGCAAGCTGCCGATATCAGTTATCGATAGCCTCTTTTGACGTAACAGTTCAGCCCTCCCTGTGCCTCGGGATGCCGGATAGCGGTTCTTCCTATTCAGACACGCCCTCGCTTGGTATAAAACGTAGCGGTACATAAGGCACCAAAATACGGTGCCTAAGTGCCGACGTTTTATAAACAGTCTGAACCAGAAGAACCGCTATCCGGCATCCCAAGGCACAGGGAAGGCTGAACTGTTACCTTTTGATACCCGAATCAAAATTGAATGTTGACACTTTATAGGAAAGGATTACAATAAAATTTATAATTTCAACTGTATTTTTATCATAAAATCTTAAACCGCTGAAGGAGCAATAAAGCCAGAGTAAGGAACTGTTAAAAAAGAATAGGTGTCTGCACTTAAAGAGTACAAAGGAAACATTTTACTTGTTGGCATCAGCTATGAAAAGAAAAGTAAGAAACATCAATGCAGGATAGAAAAGGCAGAACTGTGATTTTACGGTATCGCAAATATTAGGAGAAGACAGGAAATGGCAAAACGTATCAAAGGTAAGTGCAAATATTGTGGAAAGGAATATACATTCAGCTATATGAATAGGCATTTGCCGGTTTGCGAGGAGCGTCAGAAAAAATGGGCGGAGGAGACCGGAGATAAAAAATGCGGATATTTTGAACTGGCTGTTTATCCAAAATACAACAGAGATTACTGGTTGTATGTGGAGATAAAAGAGACGGCGACATTGAAGGATGTGGATCAGTTTTTGAGGGATATATGGGTAGAATGCTGCGGCCATTTGAGTGCGTTTGATATAGGTGGCATCAGTTATGAGGTTGAGCCACAGGATGATTTTTTCTGGGGTAAACCGGTCAAAAACATGAACTGTAGATTGAAGTCGGTGTTGGAAAAGGGAATGACTTTCGGTTATGAATATGATTTTGGATCTACTACGGAACTTATGATAACGGTTGCAAACTACAGGATTAAGAGTTACAGGAAAGAGAAATTAATAATTCTGTCCAGAAATAATCCAATTGAAATTTTATGTGATGTATGTGGAAAGAAATCAGCAGCTTATATATGTGCGGAATGCTTTTATGATGGAAGCGGATGGCTATGTGAAGATTGTGCCAAGACCCACGAATGTGGAGAGGAAATGCTTTTACCGGTTTGCAATTCACCACGGGTGGGGGTCTGTGACTATTGCGGAAGTGATATTTATCCCGATCAGTTTGTTCCGGATACCGAGAAAAAAGTTTGATTTGCGGTAAGATTTTATTATTTCTTGAGAGTTAAAACTTCTCATGATTGCTTGTAGAAATTTTTTACATGACAAGTAACCCTATTTTAGAATAGGGCTT
>ERZ808024.149-NODE-149-length-58052-cov-6.498404_pt1 | contig 58052 bp, 53 predicted proteins | sample MGYA00380181_ERZ808024 | MGnify/ENA primary metagenome ERZ808024 (study PRJEB31490, sample SAMN06133413) | mouse gut metagenome | isolation source: Z2_1 | host: mice | place: China: Chengdu | collected 2015-05 ...
ACTTCTCCGGCAAGTGGCAGCACGTTGCGCCGGTTGGCATTGATTGTCCGGGTCAAGCATCTGTCCGATACCGCGTTAAGGGCGTAAATTTGCACCCGAACGGCAGGGTTCGCCGCAGGTGGCGCAGCCCGGAGTTTGAAGGGCATTCCCCCAATCCGTCCCCGACGGATTTTTATGTTCACCTGAACATAGCAAGGTATGTTTTCAGCCGCTCAAAACATTTTGAGCAGCCACGAAAACGCCTTGCCCTTGCAGGGGGCGGGCTTACCCTCCGAAGTCGGGAAGCCTCTCAAACCTGCGGTGCTGTGCCTCGAAGCGGCGGCTTATGCCGTCAAACCGCTAAATCCAAAGTAATATGAGTGAAAAAAGAAGAAACAAAGGCGGGAGAAATCCCAAACTCGATCCGGCGGTGTTCCGCTACACCGTCCGTTTCAGCGAGGAGGAACACAACCGTTTCCTCTCCATGTTCGAGAAGTCGGGCGTTTACGCCAAGTCGGTTTTCCTGAAGGCGCACTTCTTCGGACAGCCGTTCAAAGTACTGAAAGTGGACAAGACGCTGGTGGATTACTACACCAAACTGTCCGATTTTCATGCGCAATTCCGCGCGATAGGCACGAACTACAACCAAGTCGTGAAGGAATTGAGGTTGCATTTTTCCGAGAAAAAGGCGATGGCGTTGCTCTACAAGCTGGAACAACAGACCGTAGAACTCGTGAAACTGAGCCGTAAGATTGTGGAACTTTCAAGGGAGATGCAGGAAAAATGGTCGCAAAAATTAGTGTAGGAAGCTCGTTGTACGGCGCACTTGCCTACAACGGGGAGAAAATCAACGAGGCGAAAGGGCAGCTTCTGACGACCAACCGCATCTACAATGACGGTACGGGAAAGGTGGACATCCACCGGGCTATGGAGTATTTTCTCGGCATGATGCCCATGCGGTCGAAGGTGGAGAAACCGGTGGTGCATATCTCGCTCAATCCGCATCCCGATGACGTATTGACGGATATGGAGCTTCAGAACATCGCACGGGAGTATCTGGAGAAGATGGGCTTCGGCAACCAGCCGTATCTCGTTTTCAAGCATGAGGACATCGACCGCCACCATCTGCATATTGTGACGGTCAGAGTGGACGAGAACGGCAGGAGCATAGACACCCGGAACAATTTTTACCGGAGCAAGCAGATAACACGCGAACTGGAACGGAAGTACGGGCTGCACGACGCGGAACGCAAGAACCGCCGTCTTGACACGCCGCTGCGCAAGGTGAACGCCTCTGCGGGTGACGTGAAGAAGCAGGCGGCAAATATCGTCAAGGCTATCAGCGGGCAGTACCGCTTCCAGACGATGGGCGAATACCGCGCACTCCTTTCCTTATATAATATGACGGTGGAGGAAGCGCATGGCAATGTGCGCGGACGTGAGTATCACGGGTTGGTCTATTCCGCTACGGACGATAAGGGCAACAAGGTCGGCAATCCTTTCAAATCCTCGCTGTTCGGGAAGTCTGTGGGCTATGAAGCCGTACAGAATAAGTTTGCCCGTTCCAAGCAGGAGATTAAGGACAGGAAACTTGCCGACAGGACGAAACGCACCGTCCTTTCCGTGCTGGAAGGCACGTATGACAAGGAGAAGTTTGTAGCCACCCTCAAAGGAAAGGGCATCGACACCGTACTGCGCTACACGGAGGAAGGGCGCATCTATGGAGCCACGTTCATCGACCACCGCACGGGATGCGTGTTGAACGGCTCGCGTATGGGCAAGGAACTTTCCGCCAACGCCTTGCAGGAACACTTCACGCTGCCTTATGCCGGACAGCCGCCGATTCCTCTTTCCGTTACGGTGGAGGGACAAGAGGACAAACAAGGCTATTCTGGTGGGGAATATGAGAGCCATTCCAACGGCATGAACCTGTTTGCCCCCGAAGGTCCGGCAGTGGATGCCGAAGAGGAAGCCTTCATCCGGGCGATGCAGCGCAAGAAGAAAAAGAAGAAGCGCAAGGGCTTGGGAATGTAATCAAGAGTATCAACAGTCAAAAAAATCAATGTATGTCACAACAAGAAGACGATTTGAGGGCATTGGCGAAAATCATGGATTTTCTGCGTGCCGTGAGTATTATTTTAGTGGTTATGAACGTGTACTGGTTCTGCTATGAAGCCATCCGGCTTTGGGGAGTGGACATCGGCGTGGTGGACAGAATCCTGATGAACTTCAACCGCACGGCGGGGCTGTTCCGTTCCATACTGTACACGAAACTGTTTGCCGTCCTCCTGCTTGCCCTGTCCTGTCTGGGGACAAAGGGCGTGAAAGGTGAGAAAATCACTTGGGGACGAATCTGGACGGCTCTTGCCGCCGGCTTCGTGCTGTTCTTCCTTAACTGGTGGATACTGAATTTACCGCTGCCAATAGAGGCGGTGACGGGACTGTATATCCTGACCGTTGGCGCAGGCTATGTCTGCCTGCTGATGGGCGGTCTGTGGATGAGCCGCCTGTTGAAGCACAACCTCATGGATGACGTGTTCAACAACGAGAACGAGAGCTTCATGCAGGAAACACGGCTTATCGAAAGCGAGTATTCGGTCAATCTTCCGACACGGTTTTACTACAAAAAGCGTTGGAACAACGGCTGGATCAATGTCGTGAATCCCTTTAGGGCTTCCATCGTGTTGGGTACGCCGGGTAGTGGTAAATCCTATGCAGTGGTAAATAATTTTATCAAGCAGCAGATTGAAAAGGGCTTCTCGATGTATGTGTACGACTTCAAATTCAGCGACTTGTCCACGATAGCCTACAATCATCTGCTGAACCACCCGGAGGGCTACAAGGTGAAGCCAAAGTTTTATGTGATAAACTTCGATGACCCACGACGCTCACACCGTTGCAATCCTATCCACCCGGACTTCATGGAGGATATTACGGACGCTTATGAGAGTGCGTACACGATTATGCTCAATCTCAATAAAACGTGGGTGCAAAAGCAAGGCGACTTCTTCGTGGAATCACCTATTATTTTGTTTGCCAGTATTATATGGTATCTCAAAATCTATAAGGGTGGTAAGTATTGCACGTTCCCCCATGCCATTGAGTTCCTGAATCGCCGTTACGAGGATATTTTCCCGATTCTTTCTTCATATTCCGAACTTGAAAACTACCTCTCACCATTCATGGATGCTTGGCTCGGTGGGGCGGCTGAGCAACTTCAAGGGCAGATAGCATCGGCGAAAATTCCATTGTCAAGGATGATTTCCCCGCAACTCTATTGGGTAATGTCGGACAGCGAGTTTACGCTGGACATTAACAATCCCGAAGAGCCGAAAATCCTATGCGTGGGTAATAATCCCGACCGTCAGAATATTTACGGTGCGGCTCTCGGTCTGTATAACTCCCGTATCGTAAAGCTCATCAACAAGAAGGGGATGCTGAAGTCGTCGGTCATTATAGATGAACTACCGACGATATATTTCAAGGGGCTGGACAACCTTATCGCCACCGCACGAAGCAACAAGGTTGCCGTGTGTCTGGGCTTTCAGGATTTCAGCCAGTTGGTGCGTGACTATGGCGATAAGGAAGCCAAAGTCGTGATGAATACCGTCGGCAATATCTTCTCCGGTCAGGTGGTGGGCGAAACCGCCAAGACACTATCCGAACGCTTCGGAAAGGTCTTGCAGAAACGGCAGTCCATATCCATCAACCGGCAGGACGTTTCCACCTCTATCAATACGCAGATGGACGCGCTTATCCCTCCGAGCAAGATTTCCGGCTTGACGCAGGGAATGTTTGTCGGTTCGGTGTCCGATAACTTCAACGAGCGCATCGAACAGAAAATTTTTCACTGCGAGATTGTCGTGGATGCCGAGAAGGTGAAACGTGAGGAAAGAGCCTACAAGAAGATACCAGTCATCACCGACTTCACGGACGAGGACGGTAACGACTGTATGAAGGAAACGGTGCAGGCGAATTACAGGCGTATCAAGGAGGAAGTCAAGCAGATTGTTCAGGAGGAACTGGAGCGAATTGCCAACGATGAAAACCTGAAATATCTGTTACAGCAGAAATAACCGGGCTGACGGGTAACAATGAAAACGGGCGGAGCAAGTTTGATACTTTGTTCCGCCCGTTATTCTTTGGGGATGTCATAGTCGGTCTATCTTCTCATGCGCTCCATCTCTTCGTCACGGAGCATCTTCTCATTCAGTTTTTCCTGCATTTTGTCAAGGAAATAGGTGCGGCTCTCGTTCTTACGGCGTTTGATGTCGATGTAGAAACGGTAGCAGTCCTTTGATTCCACGCCGAATATCTTGTAAAGCAGCGAGGCAAGCTGTTTGAGCGGCATATTGCCGTTGTTGATACAGCCCATCTCGTTGATGCCGTATATCAGTTCCACGAGGTCGATGGCGTTGCCTGTCCATTGCAAGGGTGAGGCGGTATTATCGTTAGTGTTGTCGGTGGATGTTTGGATAGGGATTAGTGGCGGCACTTGGGGAGCGGCAATAAACTTCTGCATCTTCCTTACGAAAGAGAGAGCCTTGCTGACATAGTTGGCTATTTCCTTCTTTTCTTCGGGAAGGTTACGCACGGGATGATGCTGTAATTCGATCTCGATGTAAGCCAGCGCGATGATGGTACGGGTGATGTCCGTACTGTCGCTGCACAACTCTATGACTTGAGAGGCGAAAGCCGTGTATGCAGTTTCCATATTGCAGTCACCGGCTTCATTTATGAGACGGAAAAACTCGGTTTCCGCTAATAAAAAATAATTCATATCCTGTCAATTTAGAAATTTTACACTCTGTTTTCAGTGTGCGCACATGAATATAAATTGCAAAAAACGGTTCCAGAAAACAAAAAATCCGGCACTCTGTCTGGAAGATGCTGGATTTCAAATTGATAAAGATTGATATTTTTTATCAGGCAAGAATTGCTATCAACTTATAATGTTTACTATCAGTACATTATTCCATTTATGGAAGTACTCAAATGTATGCAAGCAGAACATTCCTGTTTATATAATGGTTTCAATGTTTGTATAAATGCTGCGGCACACGCCATTGGGATATCTTTTTTGTGAGGTAAGCGTCCAGTATGTTTCCGGCAGTGCCGATTTGAAGAAATGTCGTCCTGTTCCGGATATAAAAGGCACGGTATAGAGGATTATTTCATCCACCACACGCATTCGTAACAGACCGTTGATATAGTCCGAATTGTCGGGCATGGCTTCCGCCAGATAGTTGATGTTTGTGCTGTCCTTACGCCATTCGTCAAGCATGGATATTGAATAATCCGGAGTAATATGGTAAAGTGCATTATCCCTTATTTCATTGATGCCGCATTGGTCAAGGCACAGTTCCTTATACGCTTTGCCATATAAATCGGAAAAATGACACCCGTCCATTGAAAGGACGACAAGAATCTGAACTTTACCCATAATTTTCGTCTCTTTTTTATTTGGCAAGGGGCAAAAAAGTAGCGTGCAATCCACACTACTTTCAAGCGACGGCTCTGGTAAAGCCTTTTACGGAGAGTACGTGAATGCACGCTATGCGTAGGCATAGCATAAGCATCACGCAATCGTCTCCGTAGTGTCAATTTACCAGATTTTCGCTCGAAACGCCTTGCGGTCTTATGTCTATATGTCGGCGGCGAAAAGCTCTGCCAGTCGCCGTTTTTTCTCAAATGTCATGCAAAGATAGCCATTTTCAGTGAATTGCCAGCTATGATTGCCTGAATTTATACTTCAATCCATATTCTTCCAGTTTGTTGTACAGCGTTGTGCGGCCTATTCCGAGCAGTTCGGCGGCAACCTTGCGGTTCCCATTTGCCTGCTTCAAAGCACGTAAGACACGTTCCTTGTCCTCGGCGTCGTTGCGCAGGGCGAAGCTGACAGTCGAGGTCGGTTTCGTCACGGCAAGTTCCAGATGTTCCTTCGTCACAAGCCCCGTCTGCGCCTGCAATACCGCGCCCATGATTTTCTGCCGAAGCTCACGGACATTGCCCGGCCACGCATGGGTCAGCAATGTCTTGCGGGCTTCCCCGTCAAAGCCGATAACGTCGCACTCCAGCTCGCTGTTGGCTACCTCCCGGAAGAACTCCGCGAGCGGCATGATGTCCTCCTGACAGTCGCGCAACGGCGGGACGGTTATCTCGAAGTCATGCAGGCGGTAAAGCAAATCCTGACGGAAACGCTTCTCGTTCACAGCAGCCTCCAAATCTTCGTTGGTGGCGGCGATAATGCGGACATTGAAGTTACGGTCTGACTTGTCACCGACCGGGCGGTATCTCCGCTCCTGTATGGCACGAAGCAACATCTGCTGCGTTTCCACGGCGAGGTTGCCTATCTCGTCCAAGAACAGCGTGCCGCCCTCCGCCTCATGGAAGTATCCTTTCTTTGTGCCGTCCGCACCTGTGAAAGCTCCCTTGACGTGCCCGAAGAATGCCGACGGCGCAAGCTCTTTGGTGAGCGAACCGCAGTCCACCGCCACGAACGGCTTGCCTGAACGCTTGCTTTTGTCGTGCAGGAGGTGTGCGATATGCTCCTTGCCCGTGCCGTTCTCACCGAATATCAGCACGCTCATGTCGGTCGGGGCTACCAGTCTTATCCGCTTCATGATGGTCTGGAACGACGAGCCGTTGCGGGAGAACACCGGCATACGGCTGCGCCCAATGTTACGCTCTTTCTGTATGGAACGGAGCAGAGGCACGAGTTTGTCCTCCACAAGCTGTTTGGGTATGTAGTCCAGCGAGCCGAGCTTCATGCTTTCCACCGCCGTATGCACCTCGGCATAGTCGGTCATGATGATGAACGGCTGCATCTTGCCCTCCCTGCGCATCCAGCGCAACAGGTCTATGCCGTCGCCGTCGGGCAGGCGCAAGTCGGAAACGATGATGTCCGATTCTGTCGCCTGTTGCAGATGTTTCTTGGCTGTAGATAGGTGGAAAGCCTGCACGGTGCGGAAGCCCTCGCGTGCCAGCAGGTTGCAGACAAACTCGCAATACACGATGTTATCCTCCACCACGATGATTCTTGTATTATCCATTTTCGTATTTGTTCCTTTCTTCCTTTGCCAATCTGATTATTTCCGCACCCATGTCAAGCACGGCATTCACGGCACTGCGGATTGCCTCACCGTCGGGTGAGCTTTCTCCGTGAAGCATCCTGTAAAGTTCCCGTAACGGTCGGTCAGTGCGGAGTATCTCCCACGAACTGCGCAGGTGGTGTGTAAGGGCATCCAGCGTTTGCAGGTCTTCCCGCAGCTCCGCATCCCTTACGGCCCGCATCTCTTTTTCGGTTTCCGTTATCAGCTTCTCCAGCATGACAGCCTCGTTGCCGTAGGAAAGCAGCGCGGAGAAATCCGGGTTATTCCCGTTCGTGCATTTCAGTGCGCACCTGTCGGAAACCTCCATCAGTTCCGATATGGAGAACGGCTTGAACAGGCATCCGGCAAAGCCGGACCCGATAAGTTCCGCTTCGGAACAACTGCCAGAAGCGGTCGCCGCCACCACCGGGATAACCCGTGAGTTGCCCACGTTGGAGGAGCGCAGCAGCTCCAGCAGCCCGAAGCCGTCGATCTCCGGCATGTGCAGGTCGGTGAGCAGCAGGGAGTATTCCTTTCCCCGTATCCTTTCCATCAGTTCCGCAGTGTCGGTGCAGGTGTCGCAGTGTATTCCCTTTTGGGCGTACATCTCCTTCAGCATCAAGAGCAACACCTCGTCATTGTCAATGGCGATTACATCGCGGAACGCATGTTCATGAAGCTGCTTCCGGTTTACATGTTCCGGCAGTTCCTCGGCTCTCTGCGCGGGTATCTCCACCGTAAAGCGGCTTCCCTTGCCTCTTTCGCTCTCCAACAGCACTGTGCCGCCGAGCATCGCCACAATACGCTGTACTATTGACAATCCTAATCCGAAGCCGTCTTTGGCTGCGGCGTTAGACAGCCGTTCAAACGCGCCGAACACACGTTGCTGTTCCTCGTCGGTCATGCCCGTGCCTGTATCTTCTACGATAAGTTTCAGCATACCGCCGTCATAGTCCGTTGTCAAGGATATGCCGCCGTTCTCGGTGAACTTGATAGCGTTTGACAATAGGTTGTTGCCGATTTGCAGTATGCGCTCCTTGTCGGCGAGGACAACCGCGTCAGCCCGTGCCGTCACGGTGAATGACAGCCCCTTGTCCATCGCGGCGGGCATGAACTCCGTTTCAAGGATATGTGTGATTGCTGAAATCCTGCAAGGGGACAGGTTCGCCTGTTCCTTACCGTTGTCCAGCCGGAAGAAGCCCAACAGGGTGTCGAGCATGTCGCGCATACGCCCGGCGGACTGCCGTATGTTGCGCAGGTACGCTGCTGTTTTATCTATGTCGCCCTCTTTCGCCATCAGCCCGGCATAGCCCGTGATTGCCGTCAGCGGTGTGCGCAGCTCATGGGTGACGGTGTGCATGGCTTTCTTGCGGGAAGCTATCAGTTCTTCGTTCTGCCGGACTGTCCTTTTCAGTTTCCCGATAAGTTCCAGCGTCTTGTGCCTGTACTTCCAGATGCGGGCGGCATCACGGCGTATGACCGTGTAGGAAAGGATGAGCAGCAGGACAAGCACCCCCGTGAGGCATCCGGTTTGTAACAGCGAACGCTCTCGCGAAGTCGCCATGCGTGCGTCAGCTTTCTTGATGTCGGCCTGCACCTTGCGCTCAATCCGTGCGACAATCCCTTGCAGCCTGCGGTTCAGTCGGCGGTTGTCCAAGGCGAGGCTGTCGGAAAGTTCCGACAGGCGGCGGTTCTGTTCCTGATGGACTGCTATCATGCCGTGGCGGGGATCACGCTCCTGTGACTGTTCCGGCGGAGATTGCTGTTTCTCCTTCTTGCCGAACAGTCCAAGAAAGCCTCCGCGTTTTTTCTTTTTGGGTGGTTCCTCCGCAATCTTCGCAGGCGCAGGGACATGGCGGGTTATCCGCACGGCCACCTTGTCACGCTCTCCCGACAGCCGCATGATGGAGAGCAAACGCTCTTCCTTGCATTCCAACAGCCCGCGCACGCTGTCCGTTTCCGACCGGGACACGATATTGCCCAAGCCGTCAAGCGATCGTTCTATGTCCATGCGCTGCCGCCGGTATTCCTCCGCGTCCTCCTGTTCCCACTCCGTGGCTGTCTCGCCGAGCAGCGACAGCGACACCAGCCGGGCATAGAGGACGAGGGCTTCCTCGCGGCTGCGGTTGATGCGGGCATACTCATCCTCCCGCGCCCGGTAGTCCCGACGCTCGTCAAGCCACACATAGCCGATGGCAGCCATAAGCAGCAACGCCGTCAGGTAGCCCGACAGGAGTTTCACCCGCAGTCCCGGACGGAGGTGCATAATTCTTTTTCTCATAAGCCGCGTTTTTTTGCGGCGCAATTTAGCGCATCCCGTCGGGACGGCTGTTCCAAATCCTGCTGAAAAGTTCAACGGCGGCCGCCGTTCCACCATTCCAGACGCTTCTCGCGCCATTCCTCCTCGCCCTCCGCCTTCAATTCCTGCGGGCTTCTGTCGAACTGCCGTCGGCAGAAGTCGGAGAAGTTGCTTGCCGAGGGGAAGTCATTGCGCTCGGCTATCTCGCCCACGGTCAGCTCTGGGCGGTACGACATGTCCGTGCGGATGCGCTCCATCCGTTCGCGGCGTAGCCAGTCGGCTGGAGGGCAGCCGTAGTATTTCTCGAAAAGACTGCGGAAATGGGAATGGCTCATGCCGCATATGTCGGCAAGCTCCTCGGCGGTGAACGTGCGCCACTTGTACATCTTCACCTTCAGGCGGAATACAGCCTTCTCCAGCTCCTTCATGCGGCTTTCGGCATACTGCATCTCGGATTCTTTCAGTGGCGTGGGCAGGTGGCGCAACGTGTCGCGGCGGGCGCGGAAGAAATAGTCGCACACACGGTTGATGACGCAGTTCAGGTAAGACCTTCCCCTCATGCGGCGCAGCAGGTCGCAGAAAAACATCAGCTCGTCTGTCATGTACTTCCGTTCATAGACCGCCACGAGGTCGTTGCACAGGTAGCGGAAGGCGAAGTCTTCCGGCGAACACGCTATCAGCACCATGCAGGGGCGGTAGTCGCGCAGCGTCAGTGCGGGCAGCGGGACATGGCTCTTGAATGCTTCCACCACCAAGCGCATCACCTCCCGGTCTTGGGCGAGGGGTTCAAGTTCGCTGACCATGCGACGCACGGAGTACCTCCGGCGCACGAGCGTTTCAACCGTGTCGGCTATTGCACCCAATGCGGCGGCTTTTTCGGGGTTTTCCGCCGCTGTCTGCCGCAACAATGATGTGAGTGTCGTTGTTTCCATCGTTTTTTCGCAAATATCCGTCGTTTTATCACATGCTTAGTTCCAAATCTTGCTGAAAACCGCAACACGAGATTAAATTAAAATTGCGGCCCGAACGGGTCGGGGCTGTCGTCCGGGTCGGGAAGGCTGTCGAGCAGGATGAACTGCGGCAGGTTTTGGCGTTGCCGCCACAGACATGTGTTTTGCCGCCACCTCACGGGCATCTCCTCCGGGTGGTACACATAGATATACCGCCGTGTTTCAAGACGGGGATAGACGGATATGAGTGCGCCGTTGCCGTCCATGCTCGGATGGTGCAGGAAGCGGAAACACATATAGGCGTAGGCGGGGCGACCGCCGTGCGCTTCTATCTCCAACGAGGTGCTTACGCTTTCCTCGTCGGGCTGTGTGCCGTCGCTGTCGCCGCCGTCATCGTCGGGCAGTCCGCTGTCGTTGTCGAATGTGAGTTCGGGGAACGTCAGCACCCCCTCGGCGGTGGATAGCCCGATGTCGGCATGGTAACGCTCGCGCTTGCCGATGGACTTGTCGGGGACGGTGATGCGGAGTATCACCAGACAGGAATCCCCCTCCACCAGAGCCTCCTCGATGGAGTAGCGCACCTGCGGACGCTCCAGCGGGCGCAGTCTGCGGTGTATCTCCCGGTATGCGTCAATGGTCTCGGAGTTGTTCGTTTCGGTCAGATAAAGGCGGTTGTCGGTCTGCGCCGAAGCGTGGCGCACCGACGAGCACCCGGCGGTCAGCAGGACCGTCAGGGTGGCGAATGCCGTTATGATTGGATTGTATGGCTTCATGGCGCTGTCATGGTTTGTGTGTCAGAAACTCCTGCGGGTGCTGTTTGATATATGTGCCTATGAGCGTGTAGAGCCGCCGGTCGCCTTTCATCAGGGCGTAATACTCGTCGTCGAAGGCATCTTAATACACCGATTAAGTTATTCCGCCGTTTTTATATAAACCTCTGTATATACATTTTTATGGCGTATAAGCAATTCATGATTCATTGCGTCATAGTATTTCTCTCCTATCCAGTAGAAACAAAGAGTATTGCCTTCTATTGAATACGATATGACATCTGAAGTATTGCTGCCAAAAAACAGTATTTCAATATCATTGGATGAAAACGACAACGAAAATTCTTTCGCCCTGTCATTATAAAAATCCCATCCTAAAGTACCTATACAGCTTTTCCATGCCGGCATTTGATTATTTTCATCCTGAATCGGTTTGCCTAACAGGAAATATACATTCGCACCGATTTTATCCCCGTTTTTGTCCTCAATCCACGAATCGACAAACACCCGATAGACATCTGCATTTTCACGAATGGCTTTCTTCCTTGAATCAAAAGTCTGTACATCATAAGGGGAACAGAATACATAACCATGTTTTGGAAGTACGGCAACTTCTGGAGCCATATTGATGAAATCCGGCAAACCAATATCGCTTATACCTTGTTTCTTTCCCATATCGAAAATCGGGAAACCGACGCTTTTGAAATTTCCCTCGTTTGTGATATACACATCAGAATTTCCCAAAGTTACTTTTCCGTTATTTTCATTCATCATACGTAAAGACGATGTTCCATCCGGGAACGGATTAAGTTCTTCATTATCATCACTGCAACTGCTGATGCAAAAGACGCAAAGGAATAACGTCAGTATCCCAAATAATTTTTCAGTTCTCATATTATCTTTTTCTATTTAATGATTATTTCTAATGGTTAAGCGGGGAACGCTGTCAAGCGTTATCACGCTTTGTTATCAATATTTTAATCTGTTCTAATGTATGCGAATAATGCTTCTTGTTAGGCGTGAAGTACACATCCTTTAATATTGGATTTTCCAACAAGGGAGATAAGTCGCCGTTTTTACAATTCCAAAATCTAAATGATGATAAGGATTTCATACCTTGAATAAATTCCAAATCGTCCAAATCAGAAATGAAGAGATTGTGAATATTTTGATTGTATGCCAGCACGGAATAATCATGTAGCTTACTATTCTTCTCAAATGAAACCTCTCCGATATAATCTAAATGGTTGATACTACTAATGTCAATTAGTTTTCTGTTGTGTGCTAAAACTAATGTATCGATTTGAATTAAATCTTCTATGCCTTTCAAACATACTATTTGCGATTGATAGATATGTAATGTTTTTATGGATTTCCAATTAGAAAACAATGACATGTCTTTTTCGGTCAATTTACTAATAACCGCACTTTCTAATTGTTCCAACTTATCCAAATTTAGGAAGTTTTTATTATAAAAAATCCCAATATTTCGGAGTGATGAAAAACGAGCGAAGTCTATATGTAGATTCACTTGTTGACAATAGAATGTTTCTAATCTTTTAAGGGAGTAGATATATTCAAAGTTGGCTACATTCGTAGTATTGATATTCGCAATAGATAAGCATACAATTTGGTTTGCGACTTTCTCAAAAAGTTTGAAATCCATTACCGAATTATCATCAATATTCCATGTGTCAATCTGTAAACCGTCACAATCATTTGCAAGGGCATATTCTATACTTTGCTCAAACTCTTTGGGTTCAAGCATTAGTTTTTTCTTGCATTTATTCGTTTCAGAATCATCTATTCGCATACTCACCTTTTTATTGATAATGGCTGACAAGGAGCTGCGTTAGCAGCTAACTTGGCTTGTTACCAATATAATTTACAGGGAAACAGATAGCCATTTTTGCTTCCATGAAGAATATCTTTTCTTAGAATCTAAAAGCCATTTGCCTTTTTTAAACAAGAATATGTATTGCTTCTTTTCCTGCATAGGCACTTCTCTGTATGTGTGAACTACAATTCTGTCCTTTCCTTCTTCTACGATATCGGTTATTTTCTCTTCATTAATATCATATTCATAAGAACCTTCATTGCCATAAGATATAGTAGTAGGTCTGCTATTCTTGCGTTCACGAGAAGTGCAGTAGGTCAAAAAGATTTTTGATACCAATTCTTTTTGCTTGTTAAACTGTTCTTCAAATGAAAGTTCACTCTGCTTTGCAATATCATTACACATTACTTCCCACTCGTGCATATTCTGCATGAATTGAAGCAATAAATTCTGTATAGTTTCTTTTAGTTCTGTTTCCATATCTGTTCTATATTATCGGTAATGGTTAGCAGGGAACGGCTTGTCCGTTATCCTGCGTTGTTAGCGAAATTATTTTATCCACTCACAGAAACTAAGTCAGATACAGCTTTCTTCTTTCAATTATTTTTCTTAGCCATTGAGGGGTGTATTCTTTACTTCGTGGATAATCCTCAAATGCTCCAATAAGCCAATCGGGATTATTGAATATGTCGGAAATGGATGTTATATCATCGTAATTAAAGGATATATCATAAGAATTGCCTTTTTCTATTGTTATACAGCATTGCATCCATGCTCCTTCTTTGGGGGCTTGTAGATACATATCTTTGTGGATATGAAACAGACTGTTATGAATAAGATTTTCTATACTTTGGTAGAGTGTTATTTTCTGAACTTCTTCTTCCCGACAACAAGTAATGTTCATATAAGAAGCAGAAATGAATGTATAGCTTAATACAATTTTATTCCAGTCTTTCGTTTGCTTGTCCGTTGCTTCTATCAGCGCATGTACCAGTTGTTGTATTTGATTTGACACATTTTCAATCTGCCAACTTTGTGTGCGTTTGGGAATAGAAATCTGATTTTGCGACTTTTTAGGTGTTGGTTTTATCATTGTATATGGTGTATTCGATTTTTCACACATACTAAGAACCATATCAAGATACCACAACCAATATTCCTTGCGTTTCTCCGCATTACCTATTTCCATGAAAGGATTGCTGCCCGAATAGGCTATTGAGCATATAAAATCCGCATTCCAGCTTTCAAAGTCGAAAGCATTATCATCTTCACCGTTATAATCCTCTATCTCCAATATGGAAGCTGCATCATTCCGAATAGCATATCCTAAAGCGATGATTGCCCACCCTGCCATATCTTCGCAACTCTCAATGGATTGTTCCGCATAATTGCATAACCGTTCCACCGAAACCGATATGCTTTCGGCAGTGCCCTTATTCTTGTAGAGATAACTATCTATTTCGGACAAGACACTGTATAATGGGGTTTCAGTGTCATATTCCTTTGGAAAGCAAGAACAGACTTTCTTGCAACACTCGCATAATACTTTTTGTACTATACATATATCGCTTATTTGTTTCATCAAATCAATACGATAGGGCAAAGGCAAATGCCCCATACTGTTTTGATTGATTATTTCTTTCAGTTTTTCTACTTGCTGTATCATACTGGTTTCTGTTTTCGCTAATGGCTTGGAAAGGAACGCCGTTTAGGAGTTATCTTTCCTTGTTAGATGTTTCTTTGTTTTTCCATTCTTGCATAAGTGATAATAAGTCATTAGAATATTCAACCGATGTAATTCTTGGTCTTTTTTCTAATATCCTGTTTTCTTCTGTATGCTTACATAAGTGTAGGAAATAGTCTTTTAATGAATTTGCAATCTTGATCTGTGATTGTTCATTATCAGAAAAATCATGTGAAATGAAATACACAGATTGTTCACTAATATTTAATGCAATGTAATCACCCGGAGTTGCTTCCGCAAACGGCAAGAAATCGTGTCCGAAAATATCCGAATTATTCTCTAATACATCAAGTAGATATAAGGATGCTTCTTGACATAAAGAGAGGAATTGACCAAACTCTAAGAATGTGGAATTTCCCAGTATGGGAATGTTTGTCGTTACATTAAAACCAACTTCATCATTAAAAGTATGTCCCTGATATTTTTTTAGGATATTCCACAAGAGTTTGGGAATATCTCTTTTAAGATACTCTTCGATTAATTTAATCTCGTCATTAAATATCCGAGTATCTAATAAGTTCTCTTGGCTTACATTGTATAGTCCGCCAAGACTATTGAAATGGTTGAATATTGCTTTCATATCACTTGCATATTACATCTAATGGTTTGGTGAGAAACAGCGTTAGCTGTTATCTCAACCTTGTTATGAACTTATTTTATTATAAAAGATTAATATGGCATATAAAATTTATCTGCCATAAACAGCAATACAATTAGAATAATAAACGGTAATATTAAAAATAGAATAGCCCATACATTGGAATATTTCTTATACGATTCGTCCTCTCGAATTTTCAAATACCGTCGTTTATAATGATAATAAATATACAGAATAATCCATACAAGAGGAAAGGCAAGCAGAAAAAGTGGTCCCGGATTAACACTTGTAGCTGCCCAATATATCAAAGCTATATCTACTCCGTAAAACATAATTACAATACTTAACACATCTGGGACATGCCAAGAATCTGAATGTCGGATTAAGTATTCTGTCTTATACCATAAATATCCTAATATTCTATGTATCATATATTGCTACTGTTCATAATGGTTCAGCGGGGAACGGCGTTAGTCCGTTATCCCGGCTTGTTATGAACTTACTTTACCTCTTGTGCCTTTTTATAATTTGCATAGCGAGCATTTAGAGTGTCCCGCCATTCTTGACTTGGGCAAGAGTTTATTAATTGAATGTACCTATCATCATCAACACAAACAGACTCTACAAGTCTTAGTAAGCTCCACTGCAAATCATAAAAAGCATTTTCAGGGAAGATTTGTACCAGCACCATAGCTTCATCGAATGATATAGGGAGTTGTATTTGCTCTAATAAAGCATCATAAGTGTTTACCAATTCATCAATGCTATCAGAATCATTGATACTTTCATTAGGCATACGACCTAAATCTTTCAACTGTAAAATTTCATTTCTCATATCGTGTACTCTAATTGTTCATAATGGTTTGGTGAGAAACAACGTTAAGTTGTTTTCTCGACCTTGTTATAAACTTATCTTATTCCTTTCAACTCCTCTTTCATTTTCTCTTTTAGGTAAAAGAACAACAAAACATGCCAACACAAGTCAAAGGAAAATACGGCTTCTTCCTTTCTCCCTAATGCCTGATAGAACTTACATACATTCCGATATGCCATAAAAACAAATACAAGATAGATAGGCACCAGCATACAAAGACTTAATACCAAGACACAGACAGCTATCAGTGAATTTCTACAATAAGCTTTGTATTGTATCAATGCTTCTTCGTAATCGGAATTTTCCCAATAACCGAATGTTTTCAAATCCTCAACGCTCCAGCCTCTTTCTTTCAATAAATTAATAGCATAATCACGAATTTCATCATCATAGCCGTAACGCTTATAATTTTTTACAACATCTATTAGCTTATCATTGTCAAATCTCTTTAGAATATCAGAATCTTCCATAAAAAATTGTTTTATTGTTTATAATGTATTTATAATCACACCGTGGGGTGTTGGATATTTCGGTAAACGACACCCGGAAGGTGTGTTTCCTGATCTCTAATAGGCGCACCTTGTTCCAATACCTCCCTTATCCTTCTGATGTTGCGTTCATTATGTCCGAAAGAGCACAACGAAGTGCGCTTGTTCAAGTCATTCACGCTGTTGACCCAAACCTGCCCTCTGTCGAACACGATGAATATAATCTCGCCCCATGTCATGCTCCATAATGAAGGATTGGTGTGAGCCACGATGCAGTCCTCGCCGTAATGGTCAACATCCCAGTCATAGGTCACGGACAGACCGTATATCCTGCCATAAATCTCCTGCCTGTCCAGCGTAGTCGGTATGCATTGGAACTCCAGCCTGCGCCGCTGTACCCGGTAAAGCACATAAGCTACCGGCACAGGAACAATGGCGACCGACAGAAAAAATCCATCGAACCGCCCGGCGGAGTACAACGTCATGCCCGTCATGAAAAGAAACAGGGCGGACATGAGCGAGAGGATGTGCGATGCTCCGTAGTGGGTATATGCCCAGTTTATAGTAAGCGGCACTCTCTTGTGCTCCAATACAAAATCCGCGAATGCTGCGTCTTTTTCCAGACGGTAGCGACGCCTGTAGGCAAGCCACCAAGCCAACTCGAACAACGCTCCTGCGATCAGGGACGCGACAGGAAAATCCGCCTCGTCTATCTTGCTCTTCCGTGGGCTGACATGATATGGCACGCCGCCAAATGTCAGATCCTCACAAGACACCTCATAACCGTCGCCGGAGAAGTAATAGCAGTAAACATATTCCTCCCTGCCGTCGGAGCGTGAATAGGAATTGCTCGTCGGGCGGGTCGTTTTCCCGTTGATCGACAGGAGGGGCGGATTCTGGTCGGGGCAGGCGTTGCAGGTCAGAATGGCACGGTATTTTGCATAGCCTCCTGTCAGTTGATTCACCGTCAGGCTGCATTTCAATCTGTCCGCGTCCACCCCGGCAGGCTGTACGGACACCCGGCATCCGGGAGCGGTATATGTCCGGTTGCCCGCTATCACGGACGCCGCAGGGATTTCAACCTCCCCGTCCTGCCTGAACCGCACATGATAGCGAAAACCGCTTTCACGGCTCTTGCTCTCCACTCCGTTTACAATAGCATAACTGCTGCATTCATGCGGCTCCGGGCCGCCGACGATTTCTATATTGTCACCGAACACCGGAGGAGCGACCGAATCGAATTGGGAATTGACCAGCGCATACGTCAGTTCCACTATCTGCCCCGCACGGATCTCCCGCAGCGTGTCAATCCGTATGTGGAAATACACCGAATCCGCAGTGTCCGAGGCATACGCCCGGACACCCGACAAAAGCACATATAGCCATATACAGAAGACCAGTATGCCTCTGACAGAATGCCTTGTTATGTAGCTGACCTCTTTTTTCATCTATATCCGTGTCATATATGGTATAACCTGTTTGTATTACTGCGGGAACACTCATAAACCGTCCAATGTGTCAAGGGGATTGGGAATGCCCGACTTGTGGGCTGCCGTCACATGGAGATAGATGCTTGTGGTCTTGATGTCGTTGTGTCCCAGCAATTCCTGTATGGTACGGAGGTCCGTACCCTGTTCCAGAAGATGGGTGGCGAAGGAATGGCGGAGCATGTGGACGTGTACCCTGTGGCGGATGCCTGCACGGTCTGCGGCTTCCTTCAGCACCTTCACCAACGCGCTTGCCGAATACTTCTCGCCGGGCGTGTCGCCCTCAAAGAGCCATTTCTTCGGGCGGTATTCCCGGAAATATTCCCGAAGCTCGTGCAGCACCTTTTCCGACAACAACGAGTAGCGGCATTTCTTGCCCTTGCCCATGATGCGGACCAGCATCCGTTCACTGACAATATCCTGCGGGGTGAGGTTGAGTAGCTCGCTTCTTCTCAATCCGGCGGAATATATCAGCGAAATCATGCAGCGGTGCTTGCGGTTTGTCAAGCAGGAGAGGATACGTTTCACCTCGTCGCGGCTCAAAACCTCCGGCAGCGTCTTGTACTCTTTGGATCGTGTTATGCCGCCGTAGTATTGCCGTTTGCCGCCTTTCACCTGCTCGTAGTAAAACTTGATGGCGTTGATGCGCATATTCTGCTGCGACACCGAGATTTTCTTCTCGTTCACAAGATAGAGTATGTACTTGTTGATGTCGGCGACTTTCAGGCGGTCGATGTTCCGTCCCTTGTGATATTCCATGAAGTCGCTGAAATAGGCGCGGTAGGTCTTTATCGTGGAAGGGCTGTATCGCTTCTGTTCCAGCAGTTCGAGATAGCCTTCCGGCAGGGTGTATTCACGTTTAGGCTTGGGATGCCTGACATAAACCCGGCTGTAATCTATGTAGGCGTGGGGAGAATAACGGTCGTAGAACTCGGAGAGGTTGAAATCCCCCGCGGGTATATACGCCGTCCCGTCGGGGGCGGTCAACACCCGCGCATCGCCGGGCAACAGCGACGACACGATACCGCCGGGCGCATACTCGATCCGTATGCAGCCCGTGCCTTCGGCAGTCCGCCACTTGTGCAGGACGAGGCTTTCGCGTGTGGAGAGGGATGTATCCATGTCACTGTAGTCTGATTACAGCGGCAAAATTAGCGAAAATATCCGAATATTGAACGATTGTTCAGAAATTAAAATAATAAAACACGCAAAAAAGGAACCGTCAGGTTTTGAGCAGGGAGTATAGGTAACTGAAATTGTCGGACAGGCTGTCTATGTCAAGGCCGTTGAGAAACGCCTGTTCATAGGACGCGCCGAGGAATATCTGATGGAACATTCCGGCAGCCCGGACAACATCGGTGTCCGCCTTTACCTCGCCGCTTTCCTTCGCCCGCCCGATGACGGTGGCCCACATATCCAAGTCCAGCTTGAAAAACTCCTCAATTTTCCGGCGAACGTCGGGGTAATACATCCTCACCTGCGAGATGAAATGGAAATAATAGAAGTTCGGGCAGCAGTCGCCAACACCGCCGCTGCCTATCAGCCCGGTTATGCGTTCCATAGATGCGGTCACCCCCGCCACATACTGCCCGATGAAACCTTTGAGTGTGGCGGCTGGCGGCGCGAATTTGTTGGCAGGCTTGTGGAGCTGGAACACATACTTGTCGGCGACAGCCATGAACAGTTCCAGCTTGTGGGGAAAATAATAGACTATCCCGGTCTTTGTAAGACCACAGGCGCGGGCGATTGTGATGATGCTCGCCTTCTCATAGTTCATCCTGACAAACACTCCAAATGCCCGGTCAATCACTTCATCGCGGTTTGTAATCATAACCTTTCTCTGTTTAATCGACTGCGAAGATACGAATATCCGCCGGATGCCGCAAGCAATGGAAGCGTGAATATCAATGCGGTAGGCATCATTCATGTGCTATCGGCGCGTCACGGGGCAAAAAAGACAGACCGCGCCACGAACGTGGCACGGCCTGTCAGGACACTATATTTTCAGCCCTTTGGGTCGGTCGGCATCCCAGCCGAGGAAAACCGGGCTGCGTATGTGCGGGGCTTCAGCCGGGTGAGCCGCATCCCCGGCAGGATGCACCTGTTTCCCCTCGTCACTCACTTTTTCTGCCACTTCCGGCGTAGGCGGAGCAAGTTCCAACTGAATCTTTCGGTCAAGCGTGGCAAGTTCGGACTTCAACTGTTTCAGTTCGTCCTCCTTCTTCCACACCTTGCCCGCTATCTCCTGCAACTGCGGAATCTCCTTTTCCAGCACCTCGTTCTTCGCCTTGTACTGGTCTATAATGGAGGGAATACGCTCCAGCGCGTTCAGGAAGTTACGTGCGGCGGCTATCGGGTCAGCCATAGCCAGATGCCCGTTGTTGTAGGTGTACTTGTAGTTCCCTTCAACCACAAAACGGTTGTCGGTAAACTCCAATCCCTCTTTGAGCATCCTCTCGCTGACCACCTTTATCGGGAAACCGTAAAGTTCCCCTACAGGCTTGTACAGTCCGCCAGTCGTGGCGTTCTTGGCGATTTCCTGCAAACGCTTTCCGATGACCTTCTCGTCAGTGGAATCCACACCGTCCACCTTGACGGCATTCAGGCGGTTGCCCTCTTTGTCAGTCTGCACAATAGAAAGAAAACGGTTCCAGTCTTCCGTCATTGCTTCGATGACCGCCGTGTTGTTGCGCAGTTCTCCCGTCTTGGATTCCAGCTTGAACTCCGAATCGCGCTTACCCTTGTTGAACGACTTGCGTTCCCCTTCGAGCGAGGCGATACGCTTGTCCAACTTCGCTTTGTCAAGCAGGTCGGTATTGCCGGAAAGCAATGCCATATACTCCGAAAAGTTCATGCCCGATTTCTCGTCCATCGCCCCCTCGTCGATGGTACGCGCACCCATCGCTCCGCTTTTGAGCTGCGAAATGAACGTCTGCTTGCAGTGCAGCAGATTGAACTTGTAGCTGTCCAGCGACTTCTCCACGGCGTAGATGATAACATCCACGTTGTTCCCCGCAAAATGCTTGGCAATCTCGTTGCCGGCTCTAACTCCCCGTCCGTCACGCTGTTGCAGGTCGGACGGACGCCACGGTGTATCGAGGTGATGGATTGCCACACACCTTTTCTGCGCATTCACGCCCGTTCCGAGCATACTCGTAGAGCCGAACAGCACGCGCACCGTCCCGGCGTTCATGGCGTCTATCACCGCCTTGCGTGCCTTGTCAGTCTTGCACTCCTGAATGAAGCGCACCTCGCTTGCCGGTATGCCGTAGTCCTCCGTCAGTTTCCGCTTTATCTCGCTGTACACGTTCCACCCGTCGCCCGGCTGGTATGTCCCCAAATCAGAGAAAACGAACTGCGTTCCCTTGTGTGCGTCGTATTTATGGTAATACTCCGCTATCATCTTGGCGCAGTGGGAAGCCTTGTTGTCGGGGTGGTCTTCGTAATTCGGGTCTATCATGCGCATATCCAAGGCCATCTTCCGCGCGTAGTCGGTGGCGATAAGCATCTTTGCCTTCTCTTCTGTTTCAGACAGCGGTAGCCTACCCAGCAATGTGGCGTCGCCAGTCTTCGCAAATTCCATTAGCTGCTTGATGAAATACTCTTGGTCGGGCGTGGGAGGAATGTTGTGCAGTATCTCGTTCTTGTGAGGACGGTCCACACCCACGTCCTCCGCCGTGCGGTAATCGGTTATCTCGTTGTAGAAGGCGGCAAGCTCCGGCACTTTGATGAAGTAGCGGAAACGCTCTTTCTGCACCACGTTGTTTGTCACGTTGAACTCGAAATCGGTCGTCTTCTTTGCGAAAATCGCCGCCCACGCGTCGAAGCACCGAATGTCCTGCCGTTCCAGTTCCTTAGGACGCAGGTACTTGAAAAGCAGGTACAACTCCGTCAGGCTGTTGGAAATGGTTGTGCCGGAAAGGAATGTCGCTCCCAAGTCCTTGCCCGTGCGCTCCTGTATGGTGCGTATGGCAAAAAGCATATTCAGGGCTTTCTGGCTTCCTTCAGAGTTTCCCAAGCCCGCCACACGGTCATGGCGGGTGTTGAAAGTCAAGTTCTTAAACTGGTGGCTCTCATCTATGAAAATGTGGTCGATGCCCATCTGCTTGAAGTCCACCACGTCGTCCGTGCGCGACTTGATGGCGTGTTCCACTTTCTCCAGCTTCGCCACAAGATTGTACTTTCGCTTCTCCAGCCCTTTCAGCATTGCCCGCGACACATTCTTGCCCTGCTGCCGTAGGACTTCGAGGTTTTCTTCTACCGTGTCAAGCTCCGCTTGCAGGATACGCTGTTGTAACTCCGGCGACTGCGGTATCTTCCCGAACTGGTCGTGCGACATGATGACGCAATCGTAGTCGTTGTTCTTGATGTTGTTGAAGAAACGCACGCGGTTGGCGGTCGAGAAGTCCTTTTCCGAAGCGTAGAGAATCCTCGCATTAGGATATGCCGCCTGATATGTAGCTGCAATCTCCGCCACGTTCGCCTTCAAGCCTATAATCATCGGCTTGTGCGCCAAGTTCAGTCGCTTCATCTCATGTGCTGCAATGCACATTATCAGCGTTTTACCTGTTCCGACTTCGTGGTCGCAGATGCCACCTCCGTTCTGTTTGAGCATCCAGACACAATCCTTCTGCGACGGGTAAACGCTCTTGATTCCCCGGCTTGCCAACCCTTTCAGATTGAGGTCGGGAAACGTCTGATGTGATCCGTCATACTTCGGGCGCACGAAACAGTTGAACTTGCGGTTGTACATCGTCGTCAGCCGCTCCTTGAACTGCGGCGACTGTTCTTCCAGCCATTCGGTGAATCCATTACGGATTTCGTCAATCTTGGCGTTGGCGAGCTGTATGCCCTCGCTGTCACGCACCTTGATGTCATTGCCGTTCTCGTCCTTACCGATGGATTTCATCATGTCGGGACAGGTGTTGTGCAGGGCGTGTTTCAACAGGTGCATACCGTCATAGTTCCGGTAATAGCCCTTTACCAGAAACTCGTCCGTGATCTTCATTGTGCGATAGCCGCACGCCACGGAAAACTCGTCCATACTGGCGGAATAGGCGATTTTCACGTCCGTGTCGAAAAGATGGCTCATGTAGGCGGCATACACGCCCGTAGGAATCCAGCGTTCACCGAAGTTGAAGTCGAGGTCTTCAAAGGCGATACGCTTCGGTTCGGCTTCCTTCAAAGCCTCCAACGCCTGTTTCACTTCCGGTAATCTCTCGCTTTCGGGATTGCCGTCTATCCATGCCTCTATGCGCTCCGCCTTCTCTATCACGTTCCCCGCGATGAAGCGGTCTTTAATCTCGTAACCGGTTACGAGCGGATTGTAAAAGATACGTCCTTTGAGGGCATTGAGAAGTTCCTCTTCCGTACTGTCGGTTATCCCACGCATATAGTCGAGATTGACCGTACCGTACTTGTTGAGCGAAGCGGACAAGGCTTCTTCGGGAGAGCCGACATTGGCGTGGTTCTCCACCGAGAAGGAAACGGGACGGTCGAAGATGTCTGCCTTGACGAACTTGCCGTCCTCCGCACGTTCCAGCGAAAGGATGTCGCGTCCTCCGGCATCCATCATCACCAGTTTCACGTTCTGTTTGGCGTTGAGATTGCCATAACGCATGACAAACTCGTCGTAACAGGTGTTCAGGTGTTCGCGCCAAGGTACATTTTCCTCGCGTCTGTTCGATTCATAGCGGTACAACCGCTCGTATGCGTCACGGAGTGATACATACAGCAACGCTTTCTCTTTCTGATAACCGGTTAGTCCAAGCGGCTGGAAGGTCGCACCGTAGGGAGTGATGTCCTTCAGATAACCGATGTCACGTGCCCTGTTTGCCACCAGCGAACCTTCACGCAGGTGCATTTCCGGCGTGCGGTGATAGGGACGCGGCGTAAGGTCGGGTACTTCCTCCTTCGGCTTTTCCGTTTCAAATTCAGGGAATAGTGAAGTGGTCGCTTTCTCACTTGGGCTATTGTCCGTAACAGGAGCGGGAGTTGCCTCCGGCTGTGCTTCGGGTTGTTGTGCTGCTTCCTTTTGCTCCGGTTTGTTATCCGACGAAGGCACAAAGGCAGGATTCAGCGTGTCCTTGACACCCGACTTTTTCAGTTGTTCCTGCCTGTGCTGTTCCGCTTCAAGCCGTAGAGCCTTGCGCCGTTCCGGTGTCAGGCTCATCATCGTTTCATAGAAGCCGTTGATGGGAGGATTGGTTTCCCAGTCCAAAGTGGCATAAATATCTTCTGGGTCGCCTTGCTTCCCGACATTTTCCGACTTTGCCTCCTTGCTTTCAGTTGTAGGCTTGACGGATTCAACAGTAGATGCAGCCGTAACCTGCGGCTTCGGTTTGGATGGTACACGCTTTGCCTTGTTTTCCTTTTTGGTTGCCTTTTTCTTTTTGGCAGGTTCTTCTATGGGCATACCCCAAAGGTCAAGCAGAGTGAGCTGAACGGCATTTGAATGATTCGTTTGGCGTGGCTCAATCTCCGGCTTTTCGTCTATGGGTTGCGGTTCTTCGGCTTGGGCTTCTTCCATCCGTGCCGTAATTGTCGCTTCCGGCTTCATGGTAGGCTGTTCCGTTTTTACTTCAACGGCAACCGCTTTTTGTTCCCTCGCTTGCCCGATTGCGCCCGAATACAGGCGCATAACAAGCCTCATGTGGCAGTCCTCATCAAGCATACGTCGCAAGTCCTCCGCAATACCTGCGGTTTTCCCCTCGTGCAGATAAACCATAGCGGGCTTGCCGTAAGGGTCGGTATCGAGTTTTGCGGTCGTATGCACGATACGTTCGGGATGGTGGATGAAATAGGCGTTGTCCGTCAGATTCGTATTCGTGTCCGTCTGTATCACGGTCATCAGCCGTTCATCCTGCGACAGTTCCGTCTTATGCAGGTTCTTTTGCAGGACAATCAGGTCGCTGCCCACCTCTGTCCCCGCGTTGTCCGAAAACAGGTTGTTGGGCAGGCGGATTGCCGATACCAGATTCGCCTGACTGAAAAGTTCGTTGCGCACGGAAGTCTTGGCACTGTTCAGCACTCCCTGCGACGTGATGAAAGCCACGATGCCGCCGTCGCGCACCGTGTCCAGCCCTTTCAGGAAAAAGTAGTTGTGGATGGCTTTCTGTGATGAGCGTCTGCCGAAAGATTCACTCCTTTGAAATTCAGCGTCAAACACCGCTATGTCACCAAACGGGATGTTGGACATCGCCAAGTCGAAATAGTTGTTGAACGGCTTTTCGATTTTCTCAAAACCGTCTATGCGCATCTTCTTGTCGGGGTGGAGCTGTCGCAGGATCGTGCCCGTGAGCAGGTCTTTTTCAAACGCCATCACATCCGCGTCGGGATTGTGCCGCAGCACGGCGTCCACGAACACGCCGACACCGGCCGACGGCTCCAGCACACGCGACGGGCGGACACTGTAATCCGCCAGCACATCGGCTATGGTGTCTGTTATCTCTTTCGGTGTGTAGAAAGCTGTCAGCACGGACGCTTTCAGCGAATCCACAAACCGTTTGTACTCCAAGTCGTTCCGGCTGTTCTCCCGTATCAGCCTATGCAACTCCACGGTAGGGGCAAACAGTTCGAGGTCGGATTTCGCCCAGTGGACAGCATCCGTCAGTTCCCTTGCAGGGTTCAGAATACATTTCAGCCCGCCGAAACCGCAATATTTCCGGAGTATCGCCTGTTCCTCGGTTGTTGCCGTTCTCTGTTCCCTGTCAAGGACAAATGCCGTCCGTATCGCCTCGATGTTGTCCCGCAACCTTTGTTTACGGTTAAACGCCATATTCCTCTATATAAAGGACGACAGCCCCCGTCAGCTCCGTATAGAGCAGGTCGTAATCGGGCGACAGGGCGAAATTGTCGTCCGCAAGGTCATAAATGGAGAATACGTTTCCGACAATCGGAAGCAGTTTCCGGGTAAAGGATTCACGCTCCGCTTCCGGCACATCGTCGGCAAACTCGTTTTCCACGACTTCGCGCAGGATGGCGTACTTGGAGTAGCGAAGCCCCTCCAGCAGCGTGCGCATCGCCAGTTCCTGCGCACCAGCAGCAGGATAGCCTTCGAGCATTGCCCGTTCATACGTTCCTGCGGCACGGTCGGCGCGTTCACGGATGAAGGCTTCGTTGGCCGCCTGTTCAAATTTGTTCGTTCTGAGATAGTCCAGCAGGTACAGACCGTAGTAGGAAAAGTCGGTCTGTCCTTCGTTTTTCTTCTTGTTGTTCATTACTTTGGAATTTAGTGGATTGGTAGATAATGACCGGGATAACTGTCTGAAAGGAGAAAGAAAAGGCACTCGGTATCCCTCCGAGTGCCACCACTAAATCCAAAGTATGAGTGTAATCCGGTATCGAAGAACAGTTCATTACTCTGAATCAGTGGCAAAGTTAATATTATTTCTTCCGTCCTGAAAATTTCTTGGTCGTTTTCCTTTCGGGGAACACGAAAGTCGTGTTGTAGTCCCCGTCAAAGGCAACCACGGCATCGAAACTCTTGCCCTGCTTGCTCTTGAAACCTTTGAGCAGCTTCGTGTGTCCGTCGGTGAGCAGGTCTTTGATCTCTTCATCGGTGAGGGTACGATTTGCCTTCAGGCGGAACACGGGCAGCCCGCACTCCGCGTTGTCGCAGCGGACGACCTTACCGTAGAACTGCATACTTCCCGTTCCGCACTTGGGACACTTGCAGCCGGAATCCCTGCGGGCGAACAGTTTGTGGCACGAGAGCAGTTCGGAGGTAATTTCCCGCGTGTACGCCTCTATCTCCTTGTGGAAGGTATCGGCAGGAAGTTCCCCGCGCTCAATGCGTGCCAGCTCCTTTTCCCATTCGCCCGTCATGGCAACGTCGGCGATGCGCATCGTCTTCACGACCGAGTAGAGGGCAAGCCCCTTTTCGGTGGGTACAAGCGACTTCTTGCAGCGTTCCATGTATCCCCGCTTGAAAAGCGTTTCGATAATCGCTGCACGGGTAGCAGGCGTGCCGATGCCGCAGTCCTTCAAAGCCTGACGCAGCGCATCGTCCTCAATCTCCTTGCCTGCCGTTTCCATAGCGGACAGCAGGGTGGCTTCGGTATGCAGCGGTTTGGGCTTGGTCTTTCCCTCCGTGATGGAGGCGGCTTTCAGTGTCAGCGTGTCGCCTTCCTGCCAGCCGGGGAGGATGGTTTCCTCTTTCTCTTCCTCGCCATAGACAGCACGCCACCCGGCTTGTTTGATGATGCTGCCTTTTGCCACGAACTCCGCTCCGGCACACTCCGCCGTAACAGAGGCTGTGTCTTTGACGCATTTTTCGGAGAAAGCCTCAATCATGCGTCCGGCAATCATCTGATAGACGATACTGTCTTCTTTGGAGAGGAACAGCGGTTTCTCGCCCGTGACGAGCAAGGCATGGTGGTCTGTTACCTTGCCGCCGTCCACGCTGCGGCGTGTCGGCACTGCCTTCAGATTGACTTTTTCTTTCCATTCGGGCAGATTGCCGATGAAGGCAAGTAGCTTGGGGATTTCCGCGAACACGTCTTCGGGGATGTAGCGGCTGCCGGTTCTCGGATATGTGATGAGCTTCTTCTCGTAGAGCTTCTGCGCGATTTCAAGCGTCTGTTCTGCCGTGAAGCCGTACTTGGCGTTGGCTTCCTTTTGGAGCGTGGTCAGGTCGTACAGAAGCGGAGTGTCCTCCGTCTTCTCCTTGCGTTCTGCTTTTGTGACAGTGGCAAAGCCGGCTTCCTTTACCTTATTATATAGTGCTGTGGCAGGTTCTTTCTCTTTCCATTTCTTGGAAGATGAGAGTTTCACCACTTCGCCGTCGCCTGTGTCTGCGGCGATATGGAGCTGCCAGTAGGTTTCGGGAGTGAAACGGCGGTTCTCCCAATAGCGTGCGCACACCATCGCCAGCGTGGGCGTCTGCACCCGTCCGACGGAGTACGTGCCGTGTCCGGCGGCGATGGAGAGTGCCTGCGTGCCGTTAATGCCCACAAGCCAGTCGGATTCGCTCCGTGCTTTGGCGGCAAGATAGAGGTTGTCATACTTGCTCCCTTCTTCGAGGTTGCGCAGTCCTTCGCGGATAGCCTTGTCGGTAAGAGAGCTTATCCAAAGGCGCACGAAAGGCGTGGTACATCCGGTGTAATGGTAGAGGTATCTGAAAATAAGCTCACCTTCGCGTCCTGCATCGGTCGCCACGATGATCTGCTCGCTTTCCTTGAAAAGACGGGCGATGATTTTTATTTGCGACACCACACCGCTGTCGGGCTTGTAGCCTTTCTCTGTCTTTTCCTGACGGGGAATGAGCGTGAAGGTTTCGGGAATGATGGGCACAGGTTGTCACGGACGAAGCCGCGTATGCCGTAGCCGTCGGGCATGGCAAGCTGGACGAGGTGTCCGAACGCCCATGTCACGGCATAGCCGCCTCCCTCGAAATATCCTTCCTCTCTTTTTGTCGCGCCCACGATGCGGGCGATTTCTCTTGCCACGGATGGCTTTTCTGCAATGATTGTCTTCATGCTGATTACTTTTTATGAATTATTACTTTGGATTTAGTGGCGGACACGGGATGTTACATCTTCATGCCCTTATTGTTTCTCTTCTGAGGCTTCTCTTGCTGCTTTTGCTGTTTGTCGTCTTTCGGGGCGGTCTGTCCTTTCTGCAACGGCTCTTTCAGGTTCTTGGTCGCCTCGTTGGTCTTGCCTTCGCTGTTCACCGCCACCTGTGTTCGGCTCTCGTTGGACGGGGCTACCTTCTGCGCGTTGTCGGGGTTGGTGTCATAGCGGTATGGGCGTCCCTTCTCCGGGTTGAACTTGATGTACATAGTGGCGTGGAAGCCCTGTTTGTCGGTCACGTTCTCCAGTTTGATGGCTTTGCCTGCCGCGTAATCGGCTTTCTGCTGGTCAGTGAAGTTCACACCGCTCCATTTGCTGATGGGGCGGATGCTGCCGTCGGCGTTCGTCCACGTGTTGCGGCGTTGCTCTTTCTGTGGGGCTGCGGAGTTTTCCATGCCTTGCGCCTGTCCCTGTGTGGGATTGTTCTTGGCTTCCTGCGTCTGGGCGGTACGGGGTGACCTGCCGGTTCCCGGCACGAACTCCACGCCTCGCTGCTCGACGTTCACTTGAAGAGTGGTGACGAACTTCCTGCCGTCGTTGCGTTCGATGAGTTTGTCGCGCACGGGCAGTCCGGCACGCAGCATATCCTGTTCCTGCTTGGTGATTTCCGTCTTTCCGATGCGCTCCGGTATGCGTACCTTGCTTGCAGGAATGTCCGTGATCTCATTCGTCTTGCGGTCTATGCTGATGAACGAGGGGATGATTTCACCCGTTTCCTTGTCCACGATGTCCACGACCCTGCCGAGGTTGCCCGTTTCGCGCAGGTTCTTACGATCTTCATCGGAGAACTTGTGTTCTTTGTACTCGTCGAGTTTCTGCTCCTTGCGGATGAAGTGCGGCACGAGGCTGACATTGCCTTCACCGTCTTTCTTGAAGGAGAGGCGGGCGTCCAGTTCAAAAGCCTCGCCGCCGAACTTGGGCGACACCTTTACCAAGTCGGATTTGCCGTAGTTGAGCATCTTCTGAAGGTCACCGGACTTTTCAAGGTCGTCACGTTTCACGCCCCATTTCTCTTCCAACTCCTGCCAGTTGATTTTGCTCTCGTCGATGGGCTGGTAGCCCCGTCTGCCCTGTGCCTGTTGTTGCGGGCTTTCCTGATTCTGTTCCTGCTTCTTTTCCATTTCTTCCTGTTCTTGTTTTTCTTTGGGCTGCTCTTCCTGCTTTTGTTCCGTCTGCTCCGTCTTTTCGGCGGTCTGTTCTTCCTTCACCTGCTTTTCGTAGCCGGAAGTGTCCACCTTGTGGGGCGCAAGCAGTTCCTTGTTGGCTTCGGGGTCTTTCAGCAGGTCTTTCATCACCTCCAGCAGTTTGTCGGCTTGGTCTGCCGCGACACGGTAGAAACCGAAGCGGCTGGGTTCCTTGCACTGCCGGAAGAAGTTTTTGAAGAAGTTGTCCAGCACATCGCCGTGGCGGTCGAATTGCAGGAAACTCTGCGCATTCTCCGCTTTCGCGGGGGTACGCTTGGGGGAACCGTCGGCATCCAGCCCGGCTACCACGCTGATCTCGCCCGTCTTCTCGTCACGGACTATCAGCACGTCCTTTTCACTTTTTTTCTTTGCCATTTGAAAAATGTTTTAATGGGTTATTTTTGAAAGAAATTATGGATACGAGCCTTGTAGAAGGCTATATCTTCTTTTTTGAAGTCCTTTACGTGTCCGGAAAGGAACGTCAGCACGTCCTCCTCGCTGTAATAGGTCTTTTTGCCGAGCGTCTTATACGGCAACGCGCCGATGCTGCGGTAGCGTTGCAGGGTACGCTTGCTGATCTGGAGCAGCATACAGAGGTCTTGGTTGTCGAACATCCTGATACGTTCCATCGGGTTTGGGGTTTTGCCGGACGGTTGCAAGGAGAGCAGCAGTTCGTCCTGACGGTCGAGCCGTTCAACCAGTTTCTGCATCCAGCTCTCGAAATTGTTTCGGGTAAGCAGTTCCATACGTCACGTCCTCCTTCCTTTTGGTTTGCCGCCACCCGTGCGCAGCGTGTGGTTGCGTTTCAGTTCCGTCGGTGTCGCCGCGTCTTCCATGACGGTGCAGTCCGCAAGCAAGCGGTCGATTTCAGACTGTCGGTAGCGGCATTTGCCGCGTAGCACCACATAGCCGATGCGATGCTCGCTGCGCATACGCTGGAGGGTGCGGGTACTCACATTCAACAGGTGCGCCGCCTCACGGGTGGTGAGCAACCTGTCTGTGGATTTTTCCTTTCTTTCGCCGGAAACGGCACGCACGTGTGCCGCTATTTCGGCTATCTGTTCCGTCAATGCGGTGAAAGCGGAACTTTCCATCGTTATTACTTTCATATTCAGTCCTTTCTTTTGGTTTCTGCGGCAAAATTCGGCAATAAACGAAAGGGGTTTTAACAGCTCACTACGTGTCTCACGTAAGATTTTTATTGGAAATGGCTCCGTAACCCGGACAGACGGCGCAACATACAGCCTTTCAGCGGGAAACGATATGTGTTCACGGGGGACGGCGTTACCTTTGCGGCAAACCTGAAATGTTTTGAATATGGAAATTGTATCTATCGAGAAAAAGACCTTCGAGATGATGGTGGCATCCTTCCACGCCCTCTCGGAGAAAGTTGCCGCCCTGAGGCGCAAGAGCGACGGAGGGCGGCTGGAAAGGTGGCTCACGGGCGAGGAAGTCTGCGGGCAGTTGAGAATCAGCCCGCGCACGTTGCAGACCTTGCGCGACAAGCGGCTTATCGGCTACTCGCAGATAAACCGCAGGTTCTATTACAAGCCGGAAGAGGTCAGAAGGCTGATTCCGCTTATCGGTACGCTCTATCCCGGCGGCAGGTAATCTTATTATTCACCCACTGAATCCAAAGTTATGATGAACGAGAACAACGATGTTTTTACAATGGAGGACGAGCCGCTTGCCACCGTGGTGCAGAATATGCGCAAAGGCTCTAAATGGCTCTCCGCATTTTTGGAAAACTACCGTCCGCCGCTGGACGGGGAACGTTACCTGACGGACAGGGAGGTGGCGGAACTGCTCCGTGTAAGTCGCCGTACCTTGCAGGAATACCGCAACAACAGGGTGCTACCCTATATCCTTTTAGGAGGAAAGGTACTTTACCCCGAATCGGGCTTGCGTGAACTGCTGGAGGCGAATTACCGCAAGCCGATGGGATAAAGGAAGCATGAAAACGAAAAAAGGAAACGGACAACTCAAATTGGGCTGTCCGTTTCCTTTTTTATTGTTTGTATGCGTGTTCAGCAATACCCGGCTTTCCCGTTCTGTATGAACATCACGTATGCCTGTCGCTTTTCTTTCGAGAGAGCTTTACCTACCAGCCACGTGCGGAACACGTGCGTGCAGTAGGTGTTCAATCTGAAAGCGACGGGGATGATGATCTCAAGCGAGTAAACATCCGCATACAGACCGTTTTCAAGCTGAATGTAGCGGCATACCTCGTAGTCACTCAACACGTCCGCTTTGAGGATGGCTTTGATGGCGGCATTCACTGCCGGGACACCCGTGTGGAACAGTCCGGCGATTTCTCCGGCGGTCATCCATACTTCGTTACCGGTTACGCTGACTGCCTTGTCCTCAATGATGATTATGTCACGTTTCATGGCTTCTCTTTTTTAGATGGTGCAACCTGCAAATTCCTCGATTTGGTTCAACCTTACGGCAAGGTTCTCCATGTCTTGGTTGAGCTTCTCTTTGGTTATTTTCGCGTATATCTGCGTTGTTTTTATACTCTTGTGTCCTAACATGGAACTGACCGTTTCAATGGGTACGCCGTTGGAGAGGAACACCGTTGTGGCTGCCGTGTGACGGCTTTGATGCCACGTGATATGCTTGGTGATGCCGCAACGCTTGGCGACGGCACGGATTCCGTACAGGCAGGTCATGTAGTGTGGGACAGGGAATATCCTGCCGTCCTCGCACAGTCCCCGGTACTTGTCGATGATGCGCTTCGCTATGTCGAGCAGGCGGATGTTGGACACCACGCCTGTCTTCTGGCGGTTGATGTTTATCCACTCGTGTTCGTCGAAGTAGGTGCGGATATTCTCTTCCGTCAAGTTGCGCATATCGGCGAACGACAAGCCCGTAAAGGCGCAGAACAGGTATAAATCGCGGTACAGTTCCTGTTTGGCGTTCTTCAGTTTACCTTCCATCAGCAGGCGGATTTCATCTTTCGTCAGGAAGCTGCGCACCGTTTCCTCTTTCTTGATTTCATACTCGCGGAACGGGTCGCGCGTGAGCCACTCGTTGTTGATGGCGATGAACACCATCGTCCGAAGCGGGCAGACATACAGCCACACGGTGTTGGTGCAGCAGTGTTTGTCCGTGCGCAGGAACATCTCGAAGTCGGAAATGAAAGCGGGTGTAAGCTCTTTCAGTGCGATGTCCTTCACGTGGTAGCGGATGGTGAGGAACTCTTGCAGGTGCTTGTAAACGGTCTTGTACTTCAAGAGCGTGCCTTTGGCTTTCATCCCTGCCTCCACCTGCTTGGCATAGTCCTCGTTGTGTTGCCTGAACACCTGCAACAGCGTGTGGTAGCGGTGTTCCAGTCCGAGAAAGGCGTTTTTCACCTTTTCCGCAGTGACGAAGTTGTCACGCTCCATGATTTCCTGATAGTGCTTGTTGATGCGTACGCGCATCTTGTCGAGCATACGGTTCGTTTCGAGTGCAGTCGTGCTTCTGCCCGTGACACGTCCTCCTTTGGTATCCCACAGCTTGGGATCGACGGTCAGTTTGCAGCTGAACTGTGTCTGGCTTCCGTCCACCGTGATACGTCCCATGACGGGTACTGTCCCGTCCTTTTTCACTACCTGACGTTTGAGGTAGTAGATAACTGAAAATGTACTCTTCATCGTCCTTAATTTTTTTAGGTTCAAAATTAGTCGGTGAAGAATCCTTCGTCGGTACGCAAAACACGGAGGAACGGCGCAATCTTTTTCCGTAACCGGATTTGTCGCGTGAGTTGTTAGTAACTCACTATATCACAATGCCTTGTTTTGCCATTCGTATCCATTTCGTCACCTATATGGTGTGGTTACGAACAAGTAACGTAGCGACGTCTTGACTTGGCTTCGGCAAGGATTGTGGTGGCGTTGGAGATAATCGGCAGCTTAAATGAAACCTCTGTAAATCAATTCTATTACCTCATTCTTCCGTATTCCACTTTTTTGTAGTAACTTTGTAACGTTAATCTAAAAAAGTATTATAACCGTATTGAATTGTACTAATTAAAAACAACGAATGTATCCTCTAAAATTTGAGCCTATCCTGAAACAGACACTTTGGGGGGGCGACAAGATTATCCCATTCAAGCATTTGGATGAAACTCTGCCGAACGTGGGCGAGAGTTGGGAAATTTCAGCAGTAGAAGGTAGTGAATCGGTAGTTGCCAATGGCGCGGACAAAGGATATACTTTGCCCGAGATGGTTCGCAAATATAAGGACGAACTGGTGGGCGAGGCCAACTATGCACGGTTTGGAAATAAGTTCCCGTTATTGGTCAAATTCATCGATGCCCGCTTGGATTTGTCCATCCAGGTTCATCCGGGCGATGAGCTTGCCAAGAAACGCCACAACAGCTTCGGCAAGAATGAGATGTGGTACGTGATTTCCGCCGACAAGGGCGCGAAGCTGATTTCCGGATTTTCCGAAGAGATAACTCCCCGGGAGTATAAGGACCGGGTCCACAACGGGACGTTCGCCGACGTGCTCCAGACGTGCGCCATAGAGCCGGGAGATGTGTTCTACGTCCCTGCCGGCCGTGTGCATGGCATCGGTGCCGGGGCGTTTGTGGCGGAAATCCAGCAGACTTCCGATATCACTTACCGCATTTTCGACTACAACCGCAAGGACAAGGACGGCAAGGCCCGCGAGCTGCACACCAGCCAGGCGATGGATGCCATTAATTTCTCCGATGTGCAGGACGATTTCCGCACGACATACGAGCGGATGCAGAATGAACCCGTCGAAATGGTGGCAAGCCCTTACTTCACGACGTCGGTCTACGACATGACGGAAGAAATCACTTGCGACTATTCCGAACTGGACTCGTTTGTAATCTTTGTTTGCGTGGAAGGCGCCTGCCGCTTGACGGACGACAACCGGAATGAAATCACTCTGCGTGCCGGCGAGACCGTCCTGCTGCCTGCCGCTGTCCAGGAAGTGACCATCGTGCCCGAGGGCGGAAGCGTGAAGCTGCTCGAAACGTACGTATAAGAGTTAACAGGATTGCTGCGATGAAGTTAACAAGGCTGTATGCAGTCGGTTAATATCGTTGTCTGAATAGAGTTAACATCATGTACGCCATGATGTTAACTCCTTTTTTTTTGAAGGGAAATCAGAAGAGCCTGCCGTTTTTCTTCTTCTCCTTGACGAGTGCCGCAATGAGGTATCTCCCTTTGGCTGCCACATTTTTCCAGGGCGTGTAGTGTATCACTTTCCATACGTAGCCCCTCAGCCTGCCGTAGTCGGACAGGCGCAAGATGGCATTGATTTCATTGATGTCCGTGATTCTCATTTGCTGCAAGGTGAGCATCAGGCCGTCGTAATTGTGCGTATGCTTGTTGTAGGCATATTCCGGTATGGGAATGAGCGTGGCCTCCCCGTAACTTCCTTCTTCTATATCTGCTTTCATTTGCTCTGCTTTACTTTGTCCGGAATTGTCTGCATTTTGCGATGGAACGTCAGCAGGCTGTATGCAATTTCCCTTGTCAAGCTTCTTGTTTTCCTCGTTCGGTATGCAGTTTTCCAGCAGATAGGGCATGGATTTCAGGTCTCTTTTCCGTCGTTTGGTGGCCTCCAGCCACACCTTTTGGATGGTGGCTGAAGTCAACACATATTGTTCCTCGTAGCATTTCCGGTCGAAAAATCCCTTGTCGATAAGGATGCAGATAATCTTCTCCATATCCTTCTCCTCGATGCCCGCCTTGTGGGCAAAGAGCGTGCATTGCTCCTTGTCCCACAGCAGGTAGTATCCTTTTTCCTTATACATCTTGCACAGTAGTCTTATGACGGCGCTGATTCCTGCCAGCCCGCATTTGGCTTCTACGAGTTCTATCGGTGCGTCATCAAAAAAATTCACGTTCAGCGGGAAATACATGATTCCCCCATAAGTCATTGCCATACTCTTTGTCTTTTAATTGTTGATTATTAATTCTTCATTTTTCATTCTTCATTCTTCATTCTTCATTTACCCCACCGGTCTCCATTCCAGGAAATTCTCAAGCTGGAAGGTTCTCCATGCCTGCCGTTCGACGTCCCAGTATGCGACGGTGCTTGCAATCTTCGTTGCGTCGTATGTTTTCCCGAAAGCGTTCTTGTAGGGTATCAGCGTTGCCCTGACCATCCTGAATGCCCCGTTCTGCTTGCGATAGGCAATGAGCGCGCACCCGTATTGCATATGGTCTATCAGTTTGTCGATGCGTTCCGTCATCCAGGCGGCGCAGCTTTCCGTATACTCCTTTTCCAGCATGATACGGTTTTTCCATCGTTTTCTTGTTTCCTCTTTTGGCGAAACGTACTTTCCTTTTTTCATCTCTCTTTTCAGTTTTTTGTTAGGTTTATAATACTGTTTACTGCTGCTTGGGCTTTGGTGGAGCCGCATAAAAAAAAGATGCCGTTTTTCTGAAAAAGCGACATCTTTTTAGTAGTGTGGCTAAATCTTTGCGAAAGCGGTTGCAAAGATACAGCCTTTCATGACAGATTGTCCATTGTTATTTATGGATGGGGTTTTGTTGATTTATATTACTATTTTCTCTTTTGTTTGCTTTCGGTCACCTTATACAGGTTTTCTCTCTTTATTTCGCTGATATCTACTTTTATGGTATTGATTGACAATGGTTTGCCGTTCTTCGAATAAAGGATGTTCAGTCCGGCGATGAACCGGCACAGAGTGGCCGTCCCATACTGCGGGTCCACTCCTAAATTTCCTTTGAGGAACATTTCCAGTAGCAGTGCTTCAAGCCTTTTCCGCTCCTCGAAGATTCCTATGATTTTTTCCCCGGCTTTGGGACCTTGTTTTCCCTTAATCCTTTGTCTGATAGTTGTTTTACTCTTGCTCCGGCTTCTGCCGACATTTTTTTTTATCGCTTTTTTTATTAATGTCTTTATTCATATTGTTGAATTTATGTCCATAAACGGCTAAGGGACAAAAGGTCATGAAATACGAAGTTACTGCTAATAAAGGGAATATACAAATATCCGGACGCCCTTTTATCCGTTTGCGGATGTATCGCGCAGAGGGCTAAATATTTAGGAAGTGGGGGAGAGGTGTTTTTTTAACGTTCGTTTAATGGCACAAAGATACGCGTTGTTTTTGATATGTGCAAAATGTTTGATAAAAAATATATTTTATCGCTATTTTTATTTTCATGCAAGTCCTTGTTTTAGAGTGGTTTAATCCGGTTTTTTCAGGCCGGTTGTTTTAGTTATTTTATTTCGTATCCTCTCTGTTTTACGTTGAATAATCTTGACGTTTATTTTACGAACGTTTAAAAGACACTTTTTATCTCTTAATCCGTTCGTTTACAATGGTTTATTCGTACAAAAGTGTATAATTACGGACAATCCATCGGCAAGAAGGACACAAAGCTTGCCGTATTCTACATAAGGTGTCTGCAAATGATTGAAATTCAAGCGTATGTAAGGATTTCAAAGCCCCGGGAGAACGCCTTTTTCTGAAATATACATTTGAATGGAAGCAGCGAAAGAGACAGAATTATGGTATGCGATGCGTGCCACGTATCGCAGAGAACCGGATGCCGCGCGTCTGCTTGAAAAGGAAAATCTGGAATGTTTCATTCCCATGCAATACAAGGTGATTGTCAGGCGGGGCAAGAAGGTGCGTGTTTTGGCTCCTGTCGTGCGCAATCTGATATTTGTGCGCGCTTGTCCTTCCGATTTGCAGCGTGTCAAGTCCAAAGTCGCCTATTTGCAATATATCACCGACACCCGTAGCGGCCGGAAAATTATCGTTCCGGACAACGAGATGCGGCGTTTCATTGCGGTGGCGGGTACTTACAGCGATCAGCTTCTGTTTTTCCAGCCCGAGGAAGTGAACCTGTCCAAAGGTACCAAAGTACGTATCACCGGTGGCGCTTTCGAGGGTCAGGAAGGCATTTTCCTGAAAGTGAAGGGAGCGCGTGACCGCCGTGTGGTGGTCGAGATACAGGGCGTCATAGCCGTCGCCATGGCCACTATTCATCCCGATTTGATAGAAGTCATCAAATAATTTAGAACTCAAAATTCATCATTCATCATTTTGGAGAAAAAGCGTATATTAGCATATCTCTTTTTTAAGAAGTAAAAATGGAACAGATGCGTAAATTGCCGATTGGTATACAGACTTTTGCAAAACTGCGTGAAGATAATTACTTTTACGTGGATAAAACTGCGCTGGTTTATCAAATCGCATCTACTTCTGTTCCCTATTTCCTGAATCGTCCCCGTCGCTTCGGCAAGAGCCTGTTGGTTTCGACTTTTGAAGCCTATTTCCAAGGCAGGAAAGATTTGTTCGAAGGGCTCGCGATAGAGAAACTGGAAACCGAATGGAAAGAGTATCCGGTATTTCATTTGGACTTGAATGCCGAGAAATATGACAGTAAGGAAGCTTTGCAGCAGGTGCTTTCCCGCAATCTTAGCCTTTGGGAAGACAAGTGGGGGAAAGACGCGGCAGAAGATACGCTTGCTTCTCGTTTTGCGGGAGTGCTCAGGCGTACTTACGAAAAGAGCGGCAAGCAAGCTGTGGTGCTTATCGATGAATATGACAAGCCATTGCTTCAGGCCATTCTCGATGAGCCGTTGTTGGAAGAATACCGTCGTACCCTGAAAGCTTTCTACGGAGTGCTGAAAAGTGCCGACCGTTATCTTCGTTTCGTGTTTTTGACGGGAGTGACCAAGTTTGCACAAGTAAGTGTGTTCAGCGATTTAAATCAGTTGAACGATATTAGCATGAAGCCTGCCTATGCCACTGTTTGCGGCATTACCAAGGATGAATTGGTGGAAACGTTTGCTTCCGAGATTGAACTGTTGGGAAAGAAAAACGGACTTACTTTTGATGAAACAGTCTGCCGTTTGACCTCTTTGTATGATGGGTATCATTTTGAAGAGTCGGCAGAAGGCGTGTTCAATCCTTTCAGCATACTGAATGTTTTTGACAGTTATAAATTTGATAATTATTGGTTCCAGACAGGTACTCCCACTTATTTGGCAGATTTGCTGAAGCAAAGTGATTATGATTTGCGCTTGTTGATTGATGGCGTAGAAGTGCAGGCATCCGCCTTTTCGGAATATCGTGCAGAGACAAGAAATCCGCTCCCCATGATTTATCAGAGTGGCTACCTCACGATTAAAGGGTATGACAAGGAGGTCAATCTTTATACTTTGGGATTCCCTAATGATGAAGTCCGTTATGGTTTTTTGAACTTCCTGATACCCTATTATACAGAAGTGTCTGATGCGGAAACTGGTTTTCATATTGTAAAATTCATGCGTGATTTGAAGGCTGGTGATGTAGATGCTTTCATGGAACGTTTGAGAGTCTTTTTTGCAGGGATGCCTTATGATCTGAGTGACAATACCGAACGTCACTATCAGGCTATTTTCTATGTGGTCTTTACGTTGATGGGGCAGTTTGTGGAGACGGAAGTCCGTAGTACCCGCGGTCGTGCCGATGCGGTGGTGAAGGTGGACGTGTATTTCAGCAAGGAGACGTGTAACATAGATTGTTGGTCTGTTTTATAAAATAAATATATTATGAAAATCTATTGGCAAGTAAAATGTATGGTACTGCTGGGCGTTTTGTTGGTATCATGCTCGCAGGAAAAGAAAGTGTATACGGACGCGACAACAGTTGTGTGCGAGGATTTTCAGGAAGTCTTGGACTTGAAAGCGGAGACGGTACAGCTGGACAGTGTTCTTCCGTGAGTATGCGCATAGTGACGAATCTATAAATAGTCAAACATGAAGAAATTGTTATTTGTTTTAATCCTTCTTTCTTTGTCATATTCTTGTTCGGTGCAACAAAAAGCGAATGAGGAAATCAAGTTGCAAGTGACAGGACTGAATAGCGGTATGTCGCTTTCTGTAGATGAATTGTTTTCATCTATACAAGTAATCCCCTTGGAAACAATGGACAGTTGTTTGTTGATGAATGTAGAGAAGGTGGTGCCTTGTAAAGATGGATATTTTGTTTTTGATAATTTGAAACCAGCTCTTTATCTGTTTGATAGGTCGGGAAGATTTGTGAGAGAAGTAGGCAGAAAGGGGAATGGACCGGGTGAGTTCCGGTTGTTGTCTGATTTCATGATAGACGAAAAAGAGGGGCGGATAACTTTGCTCAGTCAGTATGGTTTCTTGTTGGAATATGATTGGGACGGGAATTACAGGGACAAGATTACTCTTCCGGCAAAACCTAACTATTATTCGGCGGCATTGCTGGATAACGGACAAAGCTGGGCGTTGTGGTCGTGTGTTGATACGGAAGACGATGGGATTACTATTATAGACCGCCACAGCCATACTTCTGTGAACAGTTGTTGGAACAATGACCGGATTTTGGATATGGGACTCATGCATCCTTTCTATTCTTATAATGAGAATGTTTATTTCGGTTCTGCCTATCAATCTCGGGTCTATCGGTTTGAGTCGGACTCTTTGGTGCGTGAGTATTCTTGGGATTTTGGTATTGACGGAATTGATGAGAAACTGTTGTCGGACTATGCTGCCATTGAAGACATTGGAGAGAGAAACCGGAAGCTGTTGCAAGATTTGAAAGATGGAATCTTACCTTACAGCATGGAATGTCATGCACAAAACAGCCGTTTTTATTATGTGGCGTTGCGTAGCGGGTTCGGAATGCACCGTCCATTCAAGAATGTCTTCTACGAAAAGCAGACGGGCCGTTCCTTTGTTTTTGAGAAAATGAAAGAAGGTATTTCTGTTCGGACTCTGTTCTTGGCAGAAGATTATTTGATATCCGTTCTTCCTTACGAAGAGGTTTCGTTCTATAAGGAACTCTTGGATGAAAATGAGTATGCTAAAATATCGGATATGAAAGAGGATGATAATATGTGTTTGGTAAAGTTTGTTTTCTCCTCAACGACTTCATGAAGTTGGAGTTGCCGATGGACGATACTGTCCAAGTGGACACGGAGCACGGGAAAGAGTACGGGTTCGCACCTGCATTACGAAGTGTACATCAAGGGTGTGGCACAATCTCTGTCAATTATTACTTTATGGATTTCAGTGCTAAAAATTACGACCGCAGTTCGTTGATTTCTTCCAAGGATAGTCCGGTGCATTGGGCTATCACCTCTGCCGGAAGGCTGTTGGCTTTCATTTGACGGGCAATCGCGATTTTTTCTTCAATTCTCCCTTCAGCTCTTCCTTCTTCCCGTCCTTTGTTCAGTGTCGTTTTCATGACGCTGTACCAGTCTCTGAAAGCTTTCAGGCTGTCCTCGTATTCCACCAGCTCCTTCCTGTTGAAGCGTGCGATTTCGGCGGCTTCGAACAGCCTGTTGAAAACCCGTTCCTGTAGGGCTACGGGTCGCTCCATCAGGTTTCCTAAGTTGCGCAGCACGAACATCCATTTGTCGAACATGGTTTCAAGTTCCTTCTCTTCTTTGTTGAACTTTGGCATTTCCAGGTAAATCAGCGTCAGCTTGTCGTAGAACACTTCCTTGGTCCGGATATCCACCAGTTTCACTTCGTGGTGGTAGTATTCGTCGCTGCTGTTGTCGAAGGTGAAGTTGAGAATGCCTACTGTGTAGACCGATTTCAGCTCATAGTCCCATCCTTTGCCTTTGGATGCCTGCTCCCTGATGGGGAAGGTGGTATAGAACAGGCTCCTGTCTTTGAAGAACTGCTGTTCTCCCCGTTGCATCTCCACCAGGAACTTCTCTCCGTTTTCTCCTTCGCAGTAGACGTCGAACACGGCTCTCCGGTCTATTTCCTGTGTTCCCAAATGCTCTGTATTCAGGTAGGTCACGTCTTTCACCGTCTGCTCGCCTTGCAGCAGGGCGTTGAGGAAGCTGATGAGCAGTTCCTTGTTCAGTTCTGTCCCGAACAGCTTCTTGAAGCCGAAGTCGGTGTAGGGGTTGATGTAACGTTCCTGTAATCCTTCACTTCCCATATCGTTGTATCTTTTTAATGTCGTGAGGACAAATGTACATAAAAACAATGAGATAACAGCTTTGTTCTTGAATAAAAGGTGTTTATTGCCGTGGTTCTCTCTTCTATGAAGTTTACGCGATTTTGCCCTCACGCCCTCACTGTTTGACGCATTATTTTGTATGTCAATGATTTATGAGTGATAGCAAGTATGGTAGCAAGTGTGACAGCAAAGTTTTGCTGTCACTCCTAAGGATTCATTCGTCTTCTTCTAAAGATTCGTCCGTTTTCTCCTAAAGATTCATCCGTTTCCCCTTAAGTTTTCATTCTTTCTTCCTTAAGGTAGTTTATGTGATTCCTTTACTTTCATCAAGTGTCCACAGCAGTGGTTCGAAATATCCACATCTGTAAACAAAAGTGTCTACAACAGTGAACACTTCGAACCACAATAGTGAACATATGACAAACCTTTGATATTTATATAAGAAAACTGTAGGGCGAACGCTTGCTAAATGAAGAATTGAGAATGAAGAATGAAGAATTGAGAACAGGGAACAGGGAAATAAATCCGCATTAATTAAAAAAACGTGTCATCCGTTTCATCTGCGGTTGAAAAATGGTAGGATAACGGAGCTTTTCTCAAAATTACGATGGTGGATGCACGGATTGCAGCAGAATAATGATTATTGTTTTTTATTGCTGTCCGATAAAACTTTTTAAGCGCAGACGCAATTAGGGCTGGCACCTATTGCACAGGAGTCAGCCCTTTGTGGTTATTTTGAAGTCGCCAAACTTAAATGAATAACCATGGGCAAAAAATGTTCAAGCATCTGCGCATTCCTGTTATGACTTTAATCATACCATTCTCTTGCAAGGAAACCAGTTCGTTGAAAATATCAGAGGATTAAAAGACATGAGTGAGGTCCAGACGAATCACCAAAGGAGGTGTGTCAAATAGTCTTACTCCCCCATTCTTATCTTTGATTATCTCGACAATAGCATTTGCGAATAGAACGGAGATAACATACAAAAAAGACCGCTACCCAAAAACGTTCGGGAGCGGTCTTTGTACTTGTTAGAGAGAATTAATGGCTCAAATACCGGTTTTCACAAACTTGCATTTGAGATATTATAGTTATTGTTTGTCTCTGACGCAACGGATGGAATAGCCACGTCTTACATCAGTTCCATATTTAGAATAATCAATATTATAACTAAGATTAGTCAAAGCTATTGAACCTCCACCATTTTCTTGCATCTCTGTAGTCCAAAAATTAGTACTACTTTTAGAGAAGCCAAAAGATCCGGTTTGCCAACACTGCCCAGCAGGTATAATATTAAGTCCAAATTGGTCTTGAGGTCCTTTTTCCATATCCGGCCACGACGAGACCTCACTTGAAGGTTCCCATCCCTCTTTTCCTGCCAATGCAGCCCAAACATTCTTACAATTCTCATCAAATTCCCAATATGGCGGAAACAGTTCAGGCATACCTAAATCAATATATTGGCCATTCCCCTTTACATCAGGCAATTGTGAAGCCACGAATGTATCCAATACTTTCCACTCTGCTTTACTTGGTATGTGCCAACCATTAGGGCAAGGACCTTGAACGCCACTTGGATTTGCTTCCGCGTCACCTCCCACTGCATCAGCCTGTCCCATTGCAGCATACCAATTATACAAAACACCATATAAGCCAAATTCTTCCGTTGCCTTAGCCGCTTTCACATCCTCCCCATCATAATTCAACACGAAATAAAGAGGGGATGTACTGCTTGTTGTAGCAGAAGGTTTATTAACCTTTGGTAAATACGCCAAATTCTCCGCCATCCAATCTTGCGTACCAATCGTAACAAACTTATAAGTATGTCCGTCGCGGCTATCTACAAACGTACCGTCCTCTACAGGGAGCTCCGTCTTTGTCAAAGCCACTTTGACCGAAACCGTTGCGGGCGTTTCGCTTCTATCTCCCTTTACGGCCAGTTCTATCAACAAATCACCCGTAGCCTGTTCTTTTGCAAAAGCATACGAATGAGCAAATGTTCCGTCTTCTGCAAGAGCCGGGGCAGGAGACACTTCCACACCCCCTACTTTCAAGCTGATACTTGCTATAGAACCAACATTTACAGAAGCCTTTCCTGTAATAGCCATTTCCGTAACATTTGCCAAATCGAACGTAGCATCTGCTGCCGGAGCTGTAATCTCGCACGTCACCTCTTGCTCCGGTTCCGTCTTCTTCAACGTCACATTCGTTGTTACCGTCTTCTCCTTACCGGCATCTCCTTTAACTGTCAATTCGATTTTCATTGCCCCGACAGCCTGTTCTGCCGCAAAAGCATAATCGTAAGAAAATGGAACTTTGGTCACATCGGAAACAAGCTTATCATTTACTTTCAAGGCCACACTCTCTATTTTCCCTATATTAACGGCACCTTCACCTTTAATAGTCATAGAAACAGTTTCAGCCAAATCAATGACAGAACCTTCAACCGGCGCTGTAATCGAACAAGTCACTTCCTGTTCGGGTGTCGCGTCATCATCACTACAAGCCCATAAAGTAAAAAGGGCTACTAATAAAAATCCAAGTTTTTTCATGTCGTAAACTTCTTAGTTGATAAATATAATCTATTGTTCATCTTTCACACAACGGACCGGTAATCCTACTCCCGGATTGAATGCCGAAAAAGCAAGCCGTCCCTCGCTGGCCCACATCCGTACCGGTACAGTGAAGTCGGGCATAGCGGTACTGACTGTCGAGGTCCACCAACCTGCGCTATACGTCAAGTCCATCCACGCTTCGTTTCCGGCACAAGCTCTAAAACCAGTGGGCAGTCCATTGAATTGCGTTGCATTGTTTTCTTCCATAGCTACGCCAATCCAAGTTTCCTTCGGTTCGTCTTCTATATCTAAAGGTAATTGCCACATGGTAGTGGAAGCCAACGCTTTACCCACTGCCGTTTCATCGGCCACGCCATTGACCATGGTTGTCATTCCCGCATCTACCACATATTGAGTCAGGCCACGCCACTCTGCCACCGAAGGTATGTGCCATCCTTCCGGACATACGCCCCGTATCTTCTGTGTGGCATCCTCACCTTGCGGTGCTTGGCCTTGCAGGGCGGCAGGAACATTGTAGTAAGCGCCATAGGCAGTCAAGAAGGCTTGTCCAAGTTCTGTCGTGGCATCGTAGTCCAGCATTACATAGTATTTAGGAGCGGTAGATGACACATCATAGTCTTGTTGCGGGAGGTATCGGAGATTTTCGGCCATCCAAAGTTGGTCGCCCAATTGTACCGTCTTATAGGTGACACCATCGCGGCTATCGGTCATCGTACTCGGTTGGGGTGGTTGAGGTCCGCGGTTAATAGACAACAGAATTGTAGACGAAGTAGAAGCCACTACCCCCGTTTCTCCCCGCACAGACAGTTCCACTGTCAGTTCACCGTCCGCTTGGTCTTCCGGTAATGAATAACCGTAATAGAAAGGCACGGCAGTAACCTCCGGTATAACCGAACCCGCCACTTTCAATTCGGCAGAAACGATTTGGCCATAATCGGCTTTACCATAACCTCTAATAAATAATTTCTCGCCAGCCCTTACCTGAATTGTTTCTCCATCGACAGGAACTTGAATAGCACAACTGACTTGCTGCGTTTCATCATCCGAGCACCCTGAGACAAACAGGGAAACGGCTGTCATAAGAATACATACTAATTTCTTCATAAGTATTTTGTCTATTATTGTAGTAGACTATTTTAGGCTTATTACAAAAAAGTTTTCTGCCAAAGCAATAATATTCCCTGACAGAAAACTGAAGATAGACAATTTATCATTTTCCTGTTTCAGGACACACCATGTATCCGCATCGGGACGTGAGGCTTTCCAAGACGCCTGATTAGTTGTAACCTCCACTTCCGACGGAGTTCCGTCTGCCGAAATGGTTACAGTATTAACCGACAGTTTCAAGGTCGGCGCTTCTACTTTTGGGTCGTCATCGTCACTACACCCGACAAATGCCGCCAGCGCAAACAATGCGCCGCATAAGAATAAACTCTTTTTCATACTCATAATATTTTTATTGTGGTTATTATTAATTCGGTCTATACAACAAGCACCTTAACAATATCTCGTAATCCGTATAATACGTATTGCCCATAAAGAAGGAGAAGCACATAGCCGCAAAGGTATTCGGCATACCACCGTTGTCCTGGAACGAAAGTCCCATGCCCGCGCCCTCAACAAATACCGGCACAAGCCCTACCGTATAGTTTGAAGTCCAATAAGAACGAGCATTCAAGTTCATCAGGCCGAAACAGATGTCGAATGCGGGGTTCCGGTCGAACGGTTTCAGCTTTTGTCCCGCACTGACAGAAAACATATTGTTCGCGTATGTGGCTTTGACGGCACATCCGGTCTCGCCCTCAAGCAATCCGTCGATGGTGTAAACGCCCGAAGCATCCGGTCCTGAAATCACCACATTGGATAAGCCATGAGTCTGCTGGTCTAACAAAGAGATGTATTGTCCCCGGTAAGTCCCCAACAAGTCGGCTGCATCGTATTGCATGATGGCATAACTGAAAACACGTTCTCCGCACGTCACCGGAACCACACAACCACGCATAGCCCCCGTTGTGTTCTCCGAAACGATGAAAGAACCTCCTTTGCCGTCTTCGGCCGGAACGTACGACAACCATTCCTTGTCTGCTTCCGGAATGTTCACCTCACAAGGGAAAGAGCCATACACTTCGATGGGCAAAGACGCGCCTTCGTTGTCGACACGCTGCACCTGCTCCGACTCGTCATAGACAAAGACAGCCCCTTCCTGCACAAGTGTCAACGTCTGTGTATCGACACCATCGGAAAGCGTAATCTGTGCGGAACGTCCCGGGAAACCGGTGTTGGCTTCTACCGATAACTTCACCACACTTGCCGTCTGTTCCGCCACTCTGCACCACTCCTCATCGACGGCCACCTCTACCGGCAGCACGGACTGAAACTCAACACTTGCCTCGCCGCCGACAGCTTTTACATTCACATCCGCTTTTACGATTTTCAAAGCAGATGTCACCTGATCATCATCGCCACATCCGCTTGCCAGGACACAGCATACTATCAAAATTATGTTTATTGCTTTCTTCATAATCAGACTATTCTTTGCGTTAATACTTTTGCAGTTGTATCGAATCGTACCACGCCACCAAACCTAAATAATTATTGGCAGAGAAATTCTCATTTGCGTAAGCCGTAAATATCAAAGAAGTAGCGGCTCTTCCTACCATCGACCGGAATACATCGCCATACTCTACAAAAGAGTAGGTCAAATCATCGCCGGAACCCTCGGGCACACCGACCAATCCGGTCTCCATTCCCGTCAGGGATGCCAGATTTCCCAAATCGAGCCCATAGTGCGCCGGCAGGAAACCTTGCTCGAAACCAAGCACCAACGCTCCCGGATATCCCAAAGCCGTCACGTTCTGCGGTTTGATAACCAGTCGGCCGGTCGGCTTGTCATAAGTCACGACAATGTTGGCCGCCTCTGCCTCCAACTTACTGCTTGCCAACACGAAACTCTCTCCGGGCACTTTCTGCTGCAACTCAACAATCGTATAACCCGGCCGGAAATCAACCTTGTCCTCTTCTTCGTTATATCCATCATACTCCTGATAAAACATATAATAGAAGCCCAGGTAGTCATCATAGGGAGTATAATCCTGAGGATAAACCGCTTTCAACGCCACATCCCCGGCTCCTTCATCCGAGCAGACAAACGACATATCCGCTTTGTTCCAAAGGAAATTACGCACAGTCTTACCCTGAACGGTAATCTCATCCTTGAAACGGATGCCTTCTGTAGTATAGAGGAAAGGGGCAACGCTTTCTGCCTGCCCGTCGACAGCCAAAGAGAAGAGACGGGAAGAACGAACGGCTTCTCCTATCTTCTGCCCGCCAATCATCAAGGAATACGTATTCAGGAACGCCTCTTTCTCTATGAGATTCAACCGCCCGATATATTCTTTCCAACCTATCCCCTGCGTGAGCGGAGTCATCACCATGGTATTGTGATATCGGCGGCCTTGCAGAAAGACTTTATTCTCTTCCTGCCCCATATATACAAATTCATAATCACCTTCGAGATTGGCATTCATCCCCATTACCGGCTCGGAAAAACAATGGATGAGTTCATTGAAACTATCAAAAGTCAGGACCGTACTCTCTTCGGACGTGATTTTATAGAGCGAAGTGCGCTCCTTGCCCGGATCGGTTTTGGCAGAACCGACTTCAGACATCAACGTCACGTTGCTACCATCAAAACGACATAACAACGTGATGCCTCCCATCGAATAGTCCGCACCCGGATAGTACTCCATTTTCCACCCGTTAGGAACGTTTACCAGCAGTTCCTTCAATTCGGCCACATTCTCAGAAGCACGGTTGGCGGAAGATTGCTCGAAAATGTCGTCTTCCTGGAAGAGACACGCTTGCAAGCCCAGACAGATAAAAACCAACAATATATAGTCAGTAATCTTGTTCTTCATATCCCACAATTTTTATTTGATTACACTTAAATCAAGTTCCCCATTAGCAACTTCGCCCTGACGGCGGAGCACCACCTGACGCAAGAGATCCAAATCGATGCCCCACGTCTGCAACATATAATCGTAGACAATGTCGAACTTGCGTTCAATCAACGCTCTGCCCTCACTGCCAGCATTGGCAAGCATATTGTTCCAATAGGCTTCCGTGTTGACGACATACATCGCTATGTTCTCCACAAAGTCCTCGCGGGGTTCGCTCATGGCATAAGCCGTTACAAATCCTTCTTTCCAGGCATCCGCATTTGAACGAGAACTTGCCTGTCCCGTTATCGGGTCTATCTTTATGTACCAGTCCGAGCCTACATAGCTGTTTTCAGTAATCCGCTCAAAGGAAGGGTCGAAGTTCTTGGTCTGATGCAGAATATGTGCAAACTCATGATGCATGGTCTGGAAATAGTACTCGTTCAGCATATTGACATCGATGTTGTCCGGGTCGATGTCGTTCACATTATACAATGTAATCTTCATGCCGCCTTCTGCCGTACCGACCACCATAGTCCCATTATCCTCATACGCCGGTGAACCGATGAAGTGCAGGATTTTAGGAACATAATGCCGTAGGAAATTGGGATTTCCCGTAGCCTCATCATAAGCTTCCAGCCAGACGTGCTTGACAATCTTGGCCAATACGACCGATTTTTCATAAGCTGCCGGCACCAGGACATGGGTCATGTCGCTCTCCTTGTCTTCCATACGATACTTCAGCAGAATATTATACGGATTCGTATAATTGCTCAACACCCATTTATCAAATGCACTCTGTTCCGGCTCGTTTTCTTCTGTAAAGATACTGTTGTCGTAATCAATGTCCGTATCCTGATTGCAGGAGACAGACAAGAACGAAACAGCCAATGCCCATAAACTATATACAATGTATCTTTTCATATCTCGCTTGATGTTTTTAGTCGTTTCTTGGATTAGGTTCCATACCTGCCGTGATAACATTGGAAGGCAGCTGAACGGCACGGCGAGGATCGTCCACTCCCATGGTATCGGTGATGCGCACCAATGTGCTTCCTTCAAAATAACGGCGATAGATAACAATGCCGTAGCGTTTCACATCTTGCCAGCGCAAGCCTTCTTCCAGCGTCAGGATGCGGCGTGCGTGCAGAATGCAATGAATCAGGTTTTCCTGCATTCCCTGTTCCAGCGTAAAGTCCGGATGCAATTCTTTTTTGACCGAAGGATTAGCCGTATTCTCCGGAGCATAATAAGCCAACGCCGCATAGAAGTTGTTGATAGACTCCTTTGTCAGCGTAACAGTGTTCTTGGTAAAGGCTTTCTGCCACGCATCAATATCCGCAGCAGCCTTATCATACTGCTTCAACAAGGTATATGCTTCCGCACGGCAAAGCAGGGTCTCGTCGGTGGTAAAAGCCGGTAATACCATGTGTCCCGTATAGCTGTCGCCCGACGTTGAATACTCCTGATAGAGGGCCAACCGGCGGAAACCATTCTTAATGGATCCACCCGGTGCGAAAGGCTCTTGCCAGTAATTGGTCTGTGAACCCCACGGCCCGGTAGACTTGCAGGTTTCTGCGGCAGTTATGTCATTGCTGCAATACTTCTCACACGGAGCATACCCCGGGTCGGCAACCAACGGCCAATACGAATCCGCGGAAATCAACAGCAGATTCGCCTGATTGCTTGCATTCACATACTCATTCGGCTGGACAGCACGATTGGAAGAGAGCATACCGAGCGCCTTCCAGTTGCGCAGGCTCTCGGAGGCATTGCCGCCCAACACACGGTTGGCATACTCCACCACTTTCCGGCAGTTGGAGAAGTCCGGCTGCATATAATACAGATAGAAACGGGCTGCAAAGGCGTATGCCGCCTTCTTGTTGAAATGGTATTTCGCTTTGCTGTAAATATTATCGTCTATCAGCGGAAGCCCTTCTTCAATGTCTGCCGCCATCCGTTGATAGGTGGTGGCAAGCGTACCCCGTTCGTAACTCGGGTTCACCGTGGTCTCCAACTTATCCATGTACGGAATGCCCAAATCTTGCCCGGCATGGGTAGCGGTATATGCCTTGCAGAAAATGGTGGCGAGCAGGAAATGGTTGTAAGCACGACAAAGCAGGGCTTCTCCTTTTTGCGGTTGCAGACTTTCCGGATTGCCCATCCGCTCGATAGCCTGCAACGCCTGATTGGCCGACGAAATGGCATTATAGCAGTCTATCCACAATGCGTGCGGCGAATCCTGATTTTCCTCGGTGGTCTGCTGCCAATGGTACAGATGTTCGTTCAGACGGAACAGGTAGGTGTACAAATTGCTGTTTTCGTCGATGTTATCGCTATGCAACTCGCCAATCTCGCAGCTGGTGGTGGTAGGATAGGCGGAAACCAGTATCTTGGTTATGCTTTCCTCGGTGGTCAGTTCGGTCCGGTTGTCAGGCAGTTCATCCAGGAAATCGGAACAGGAAGCGAATAGTGCTGTTGCTAAAAATGTTGTTATATATAAATATGTATGTTTCATCTTTGCTCTCTTTATTATGAATTAAAAACCTACTCTAAGCGTCAGCGTAAACTGGCGGGGCACCGGAGCAGCCACACCGCCGGTATTGAAGAATTCCGGATCCTGACCGTTCAGCTTCTTGTCCGCATAAATCAGGAAAAGATTGGTGGCCTGCAACTTCAGCGACAAATTGAATATCTTGGCAGGTTCTATCCATGCCTTCGGAAATTCGTAGGCAAGGGAAATCTCCTTCATGCGGATGAAGTCGCCTTTGGCAATACGCTCCGTCGAGTAATTGTAGGCATTGTAAGCATACACCAGGTTCTGGTTCTCATAATACTGGCGTTTGGAGATGATGGCCGGAATGCTTGTACGTGCCTCATCGCCCGGTATCGTCCAACGGTTCTTAAACTCGCGAGGCATGGAGGAAAGGTCGGAATACTGATAGCTGAAACAAGGATTCATACGGACTACATTACCGAACGAGTAGGTCATGAAGACATTCAGTTTGAAACCTTTATAGGTGAAGATATTGCCCAGACTGCCCGTTATGGTCGGGTCGGTGGGTCCTTCGTATTTCAAGTAATCCAAATTCTCGCGCGTCTGAAAGTCAATATTCGTGCTGGTCACTTCTCCATTAATCAGATATTGGGGAATACCGTTCTTGTTCAGTCCGGCAAACGGGATAGAGAACAGTCCGCGTACGGGATAGCCTTGCATGGCAAAGCCGTTTCCGGACACCAGTTCCATCATGCTGGCACGCGACTTCAAATCCGTCACCTCGTTCTTGGCATAAGAGAAGATGAAGTCCGTGTTCCAAGAGAAATTCTTCGACTTCAGTGTCTTGGTGGAGACCGTAAATTCAACACCGTGCGACTTCATGGTAGCGATATTGGCATACTTGTAGATGGTACCGCCCACACCTTGCGTGGCAATGATACCTATCAGGTCGTAGTTGTTACGCTTGTACCAGTCGACTGCAAAATTGATGCGGTTGTTCAAGAAGCCCATATCGGCACCGATGTTCAGTTCATGCTTCTTCTCGTAGGTCAGTTCGCTGTTCTCCGGATCGACAACATACAATCCGGTCTCCTGCCCGTCGGTAAAAGGACGGTACGGCGAATAGCTCATGATGATTGCCTGCGAGTTGGTCACATACTCCGGACCGCGGTCGGCCGTCAGGGAGTAGGACGCTTTCAGCGTCAAGTGCGACAGGGCAGGTTCGAAAATCTTATTAAAGAACTTTTCTTCGTGTACGTTCCATGCGCCGGAAATGTTCCAGGTGGGCAACCAGCGGGCAGAACGGCTACGTCCCATGCGGTTGGTTCCTTCGTAACGGAAAGTTCCGTTCAGCGTATAGCGTCCATCGTAGGAATAGGCCAGATTGGTGAATCCTGCCACACTACGGGTTTTCGAATGATTCAGCCCATAATAAGGTTCGCCTGCTTCAATTCCTTTCTTGAAGTATTCGTATACGTAATAAGGTATCTCACCCATCGTATATTGCATACCCCAGCCCTGGAAATAGTTCTGCGAACGCTCCAGGCTATTCACTTCGAGACCGGCAAACAGGTTGGTCATGTGTTTCTCCTTGAACAGATGGTTCCACGACAAAGTTCCGCGGAAATCGACTCCCAGCATACGGTAGTCCTTCCGTTGATAAATACCGCCTTCCGGCAAAACGGTAATAGGCAGCGCATACGGGTTGTCCGGATTCGTGTAAAGCAGGTTGTTGGCATCACGGATTGTCGCGTCGTCCATGCCGGTGCGGTAAGCCGTAGCCTGATTGGAGTCGTCCTTGATGTTGTGCTCCTGCGAGGAAGCCTGGTACTTTACCGAGCCCAAGGCACTGAGTTCCAATCCGGGAATCACCTTCCAGCGCATCTCGCCCTGGAACTTCACGTCAGCGACATTCAGGTCGATGTAATTGTTGTCTAACTCATGCAGAATATTGAAGGGGGCATAATTCGCCGTATAGTCCACCGAAGGGTCCAACGCACGCGAGGTGTTCAGTGCATAGGAATACGGATTGATATCGAACTGACGGCTCACCTCACCGCTTGCCGCATTAATTTCCGAACTCAGCGTGCCCGGCGCCTTCTGCTTACGGTAAGAAGCGTTGGCAATCAGGTTCACCGACAAGTTCTTATACATATTATAAGTAGTGTTCAGGTTGGCAGTATAACGTCTCACCTCACTCTGCTTGTACCACCCAGGGTCGGACATGGCACTCAACGAAGCATAATAGGACGCCTTTTCCGAACCGGAAGTGATGCTGACCGAATGGTTCTGGATGATATTGTTGGAGAACAGGACATCGAACCAGTCCGTGTTCCTCATTTCCGCCTGGCGTAAATAAGCGTTACGTGCCGCCGTCGTATTGGCAAGGCCGAACTGTCCGGTAGTCTCATTATATTGGTTTATCAGCTGGTACATCTTACCGTACACACCACTGTTCTTGGCACGATAGGTATCGCTGTTGTTCAGCCACCCCTTCTGCTCCAGTTCCTTATAGATGCCCATCTGCTCCTGAGAGTTCATGATGTTGAACTCTTTATAGCTGGGCACCATACGGGTGGTAAACTCGCCTGTGTAACTGATTTTATGCACACCTGCAGCACCTTTCTTGGTAGTCACGACAATGACGCCCGCCATGGCACGTGCACCATAGATGGACGTAGCCGAACCGTCTTTCAAAATCTGGAAACTCTCGATATCATCCGGATTCAGCCCTGCAATGGCGGAGCTGATCAGCGTCTCGGCATCACCGGACGACAGGTCGTCGGCACCCACCTCAATGGCGTCTTCCATGATTACTCCATCTACCACCCACAAAGGCTTGGAACTGCCGTAGATGGAAGTCGCACCACGCACGCGAATCTTAGGTGCCGTACCGAACGTACCGGATACATTCTGCACGGATACGCCTGCCGAACGCCCTTCCAGACCACGGCTGATATCCGCCATACCATCCATCTTGATGTTCTCCGCTTTCAGCTGGTCGGTTGCCCCGGTAAACATACGCTTGTCCATGCGCTGCATACCCGTCACAACCACTTCAGACAAGGTCTGTACATCCGATTGCAAGGAGATTTTCATGGTCGGCGCAGGAGAGAGCAGCTGCGGGAGCATACCGACATAAGAGATTTCCAGTTTGGAACGGCTGGAAACATTCGGCAAGGTGAACTTACCGTCCATATCCGTCAGCACGCCGGTAGAAGTACCTTTTATCATAACGGTAGCCCCAATCAGCGGTTCGCCATCATCGGCCGACAGCACAACGCCGTTCACCGTATATACCTTCGCTTGCCTGACCGGACCTTTTGCCGTGATAGTAACAAATTCCTTGTCAATCGTATACTCAAGCTTCTTACCCGACAGCACCATATCCAACGCTTCACGGATATTCTTCTCTTTGATGACACCGCTATACGTGTACGGTTTCACATCATCATACGTAAAAAGGATTTTATAACCCGAAATCTTGCTTAACTGTTTCAGCACGGAAGACAGCTCTTCATTCTTAAACTCTACCGTAAGTTTCTTCTCACTCATTTGAGCTTCCGCACAGAACGGAAGCCAAAATAGGAAAAAGAAAAGCGGAAATAATAAGTACCTCTTTCTTCTCATCATACGTTTATTTTTAATAATATTAGCGAAGCTACATTTATTAATAGTGCGTACAACTCGAATAACAAGACACCCCTTTCCCTCTTTTTTTTCAATTCATGAAACTTTTTCTCTAAAAAGCATCAACAATATGGCAGAATTTATACGAAATAGGCACTCATTTAGTCAATATAGACTGTATTCTCATAAAGTGTCAACGTCACCTTTTTCAACCGGTTCATCAAACGGATGGTTTCTTCAATACCACCCTTGCGATTTGACATAAAGTGAATACGATACGACATGGCTTCCTTATTTCTAAATATAACGTTCACATTATACCACCGCCCGATAGACTTCATGATATCAGCCAACGGCAGTTCATCGAAATAAAAATATCCGTCTTTCCAGTAAGTATAGGCCTCACTGTTCACTTCCTTCACCTCAAACTGCCCGCCAGAAAGCAATAGGGCATCTTTGCCGGGTTCCAAATCGACAAAACGCGCATTTTCATGACTGCGAACCTGCACTTTACCGCTGACCAGGGTCACGTGGCTGTCTTCGGCCGTGTAACTCTTCACATTAAACTCCGTACCGAGCACCTTAGTCTGCAAATAATCTGTCTTTACGATAAAGGGCTTTGTATCTTTAGTCACTTTAAAATAAGCTTCTCCTTCGAGGAAAACCGTACGTTCCTTTTCTATAAAAGCCGTGGGATAAACCAAACGGCTGTTGGCATTCAACCAAACCTCCGTGCCGTCACAAAGGATTAATTTGAACGTCTCTCCCCTGGGTATTACAATAGAATGTGTCTGTAACTGCTTTTTCACCACCGGAACGGAAGTCCCAGCCAAATGCGTATAATCCAACGTCCGTTGTTTTTCCACCGGTTTGCTCTTTTTTTTAGGTTCATCATCCAGAAAGAACTGCTTGCCGTCATTCAATTCCAATATGATACGCTGTTCATTCGGATCCGCCGCAAATACCATGACCGGTTTGGGCGGGACAACCGGTATATTAAACAAGTGATTAAACAAAAAGAAAGCCCCTATCAAGATAGCCGCAACCGAACCGCTCCACATCCAAAACATCCGGATATACCTCTTCCTGTTCCGTCTGTTTTTCAGACGAACCAACTCAGCCTCCACGTCCACCATGCCGGAAGCCCGGTGTTGATGCAAAAGATACCTGACATCCATCAGATCTTTGCAGGCATCCAATGTCTCTGCATTCTCCAGATCTTCCCATTTCTTACCAGAAATATCGGACGAGCCTTCCATCAAATCCAGCGCTTTCTCAAATTCAGATGTACTATCTTGATTACTCATAAATCCGCCAATTAGTTAATACTCTACATATAAATGCGTTTATAAAACTTATTTTGAACCATTTAGCCCGTCTTTTAGGTTTATTTAGCAAATTCCTCACGGATAGCCTTCAATGCCTTGACAATGTGTTTCCTAACCGCGCTTATACTTATATTCAACTCTGCGGCCACCTCCTTATACTTCTTTTCATGCAGATAACACTCTTCCAGAATATGCCTTGTATGCGGCGTCATCCCATCCAGCACTTTCTGAATCTTCATCATACGTTCGTCTTGTTCCCAAAACTCCACCTCTGCATAGTTTTCATACAATTTTTTGGAAAACTCGGCGTAAGCATTGTGTATATCCTGATGTCTTAAATAATCTATGGCACGGTTGCGCACATAAATGAAAAGATACGACTTAGCCGTTGCCTTCTCTATCCTGTCGAAATTCTTCCATATATATTCAAAAGCATCGCTCGCTATATCACGGCTTGCTTCCCAATTATTAATGAGAGAATGTGCATAGGAATAAAGAGGGACATAATACTCCTTAAAAAAGAAATCAAAGTCAGCGAAGTCCTCCACCTTTTACAATTTATTATTCATCTTAAACTAATTCGCCAGCGAAATTAATTAATATGATAATAACAAAAAAACGGTTTTGAATCTTTCACCCTATAAAAAAGTTATATAATATTAATTCGCCGCAAACCGAGCGAATCAAAAGACTTTCAAACCAGCCTAATCCGCCTGTTTGTCCGACAGAAGTTTCTTCACCTCACGGTCTGCTTTAGTCAACTTGTCATTGCAGAACGCGATGATTTCATTCGCTTCTTTTATCTTTTCGGCAAGCGTATCTATTTCCAACTCATTATTGTCTATCTGACTGACAATCTTCTCCAAGCGTTCCATCGCTTGCGAATAAGTCTCTTTCTTCTTAGGTGTAGGCATAGGATTATTTGTTTTTTGATGATTTGTTTATTACTACCGAAAGTACTTCTCCGCTGTAAAAACGGGTAGAAAGTTCATCTCCTTCGTTCAGCGAAGAAGCATCCTTTACCACCTTGCCGTTTCTCAACGTAATGCTGTAGCCACGTGCCAACTGCTTCTCCGGCGAAGCGTCCTTCAGCCGTTGCTGGAGCAATTCCAGCCGATGACCGTGACGGGCCAACAAGGAAGTCACAGCCTGCACGATATCCTTCCGGGCTGTGAGCAAAGCCAGTCTGGCATCCGACATACGGCCGTAGACGGCAGAAGGGATACGGTTCTTACAGGCTTGTAACCGCTGCTGTTCTTTTGCCAGCAAGTTCCCGACTCCAGCATACAAACGGCTTGAAAGCCAATCCAATTCATCGGCCGCATCATTCATGCAACCAATCAGAAACTCCGCCGCAGCGGTAGGAGTCTTGACGCGAGTATGGGCCACGGAATCGAGCACCGTATCGTCACGTTCGTGCCCAATGCCGGTAATGACAGGCAGAGGGAACTGCGCACAGGCGGCTGCGAGCAGATAAGTATCAAAGCCGGAAAGATCGGAGGTCGCCCCTCCGCCCCGGATAATAACGACTACATCAAAATCTTCCGGACGGGAATTTATCTTATCCAAAGCGGCCAAGACAGACGCTTCGACACGCTCGCCCTGCATCGATGCAGGAAAAAGTTCCGTATAGAAGCAGAACCCTCTCGGATTATGCCGCAACTGGTGGCAGAAGTCGCCGTATCCGGCTGCGGTGGAGGAAGATATTACCGCAATACGCTGCGGCAGACGGGGCATCTCCAACTCTTTATTCAACGTTAGTACCCCCTCTTCTTCCAGCTGTTTCAGAATCTCTTTGCGCCGACGCGCCATATCGCCCAAGGTATAAGTCGGGTCGATGTCCTGCACCACAAGACTATACCCATAAAGTTCATGGAAACTGACTGTGACCTGCACCAGCACTTTGATACCCGAGACAAAAGCCTGCCCTGTGGTCTCCTCAAAATAAGGCTTCAGCAGGCGGAACACATTCGACCAGATTGCCCCCCGTGCTTTGGCTATCAGGCTGTTGCCACGGAGGTCTTTCTGCACAAACTCCAGATAACAGTGCCCGGTAGTGTTGACACGTACCTCGCTCAGTTCCGCCTGTATCCAATAGGCATCAGGCAGACACTGCTCCAAGCTGCGGTGTACCAGCGCATTCAGGTCGTATAGCGATAAAGCATCCACGTTCGTGTAAGTATTATGTATTAGGTACCTGTTGGTTGAATTAGATTCTTAACATATTTGCAATGAAAAAGTTGTACATATCGCAGATATTTAGTAAATTAGT
>ERZ808024.151-NODE-151-length-57785-cov-10.083559_pt1 | contig 57785 bp, 59 predicted proteins | sample MGYA00380181_ERZ808024 | MGnify/ENA primary metagenome ERZ808024 (study PRJEB31490, sample SAMN06133413) | mouse gut metagenome | isolation source: Z2_1 | host: mice | place: China: Chengdu | collected 2015-05 ...
ATATATATATTCATCAAACGATATAAAATCTTGTTGAAATACTATAGAACAAAAATGTTTTCGCATTTCTACAGATACCTTCTCTGACATTTTGCTAGCTTCAATCCTTTTACATGCAGACAAATTGATACATAAACTCAAAATAATTGCAATTTTTATCCGAATAATATATCTTTGGATATCTTTTTTCAAAGATTTCTCCTTTCGTCAAACTTCAATATCCCTAAATGATTGATCTCTCAAAAACCTATTAAATATTATCTATACATGCTAAAAATAGAATCATAAAAATCATTTCATACTTTTTTCTTGCTCTAATCGCTGAATATGTTCCTCAATTCCCTCAGGCTCTTTAACCTTATATACAAAATATGGAACACTTCGACTAGAACTATTCTTTGCCAAATATACTGCCATTTCCTCAATTTTTTTTGCAATTATTTCATTCATCACTTATTCTCCTCTTCATTTTAATTAATGATAGTCCTTGCATCAAAGATACAAGTATAACAATTATTCCCCATCTTCTATTAATGAATATACCTCCCAAATAACCACAAAATAATATTAGTGTAACAACAGTTTTTATCCAGAGTAACGCCAACCCTTTTACATTACTATATTTTCCCCCGCACGGTGCATATAAAATATATATGACTGTGATTCCCAAGGAAAACACAATAAAATGCATATGACTTATAAACACATATTTTGACAATATAATTGGAATGAATATCATACTTCCCGTTAAAATCAAACATCCCAAATCTGACTGTGAATGATACCCACCTGTCAAAATTCTCAAAACTGCCATTACAAGAACAGCAATTACTGTTTCTGTAAATATATTACACACACTTCCTATAATCAAATAAATCATTAACTTTAAATTATTATTTAAAAATAATTCCAATCCATATGTAATTACTATTCTCTCAGATTCCGTATATCCTCTATACTCATTCATCTTATCAACAAATCTTATTGCTATTGCGTGTGTATAATCTCTCATACAGCCCTCTTTCTGCATATGATTTTATCCAATCCATTATTCAAAATCAATCCCTATTCCCTGAACGTCAAATTTTCACACATGAACGTCAGAAAACAGGAATTTCTAATCTCTGAATAAACATTCCCTGCTCCACTTTACACTCATGTGCCATATCTTCATGTTCCTGCAGCAGAGACCGAACCGAATATAACCCCCATCCGCGTCCTTCATCTTTGGTCGAATAACCCTTACAGAATATCTTCGATAAGTCTGGCTGGTTCTCACATTCATTCATAACCTGAAAAACGATCCGATTATCCAGCTTCGCTATAATAATGCAAAGTAAACCTTTCCCCTCTTCCAGCGCTTCCACCGCATTATCAATAAAAACTCCTAAGATACGAATCAAATCAGAAATCCCTTCATACACCACATTCACGTTCTCTGATATCTCTACTTGTACCCGAATTCCCTTACCTAATGCTGCCAAAATCTTTTCAAACAACAAACCCTTCATCTCTATTGGTTGAATATTTTTGAGATACTGCCACGCCTGCATTTCATCCAGTTTACTGTAAGCTGGTCTTTTTAACTGTTGGTCAAAATATACCTGTAATTCTCTCAAGCGATTTTCATGAATAAATCCAGACATAGTAGACAGCATATTTTTGTAATCATGCTTAAATATCCGTGTTTCTTCCACCATATTTTCCAGACAAACAATATAATCCTCCAATAATTGCTGCCTTTTTTTCTCTGCTTTTTGCTCTTCTTCATTCTTAACCTGTCGGATACACATAATAATCAAGTAATTACTGATTAATGCACATATTAAAAACAAAATACAGTTAAACTGCACGGCAGAGTTACTGTAACCTACCTGTTCTCCCCAAAACATATTGATTATGAAAAGCATTATGTACATAAATAAATTTGTCAATAACCCATACCTTACTGAATATGACATTTTTTCGATATAATATATTAGATGAATTTTTTGATATATTAAGACACGAAACACTCTGACAATTCCCCATAAGCTAATACAATATGCCACTGAAAATAATATAAAGTATTGTCTTTCAATCACACTCACAGGTATTCCAATGCAAGCAGAGACCATTAACAACACAATGTTGTTAAAAAGAATATTGAACATATATCCCAAACAGGCCAAACAAAAATTTACCAATTTGTTATTTCTAAGCATTAACATTAAAAGCATTAATACTCCGCCAAACATTATCACACCTGTAATACGTCCAACCTGAGGACCCCATACCCCCATTAAAGTTACATATATTACCAGACATATATATTGCCATATCCTCAATCTTTCGGTCAATAATCCGCAGATTGGAATCAATACACAGAATGCCCCCAACAAGCTATATAATATCTCCATAATCACCGCTCTTTCTACCTATTGGACAACATAAGCTTCGCTATACCGTTTAATTCCCGATAAGATACTTCCACCCGGAAGCCTCCCTCCAGATGCAAAAATCTTTCCTTCTTATCCAACTCCCGCATCTTAGATTTGTTCACGATACACGACTTATTCGCATAGATAAAATCCTCACTCAATTGCTCATATATATATTTCATCGATTGTCTCACAGTGATCACACGATTATCCAGATATACCTCCGCCTGATGCTTTCCTGCCACGGACTGGACATAGATGATATCCTCTGTAATAACATCCGTCACCTTTCCTCCGCATGTAAATGCAATTGACGTTTTATTCTTCTTATCGCACAGGCTGTTCAACTTCTCAAAAATACGATCCAATCTCTTCCGCAGACATTCGTTGATTCCCTTCTGCTGAAAATATTCAGGCTCCTTGACCACATAATCCAGAACTTCCAGATTATATTCAAATACCTTGTATGCCAAATGATCACTTGAAGTCAGGAATACGACAGCGTATTCACTGTTCAGCCATTTCAGCCGCCGTGCCAGATCGAATCCGTCCATATCATATCCGTCCAACTGGACATCTATAAAGAAGACGGCAGGTTGACAATTATCATGCAACTCTGCCATAATCTCCTCCGGATTCTGCCTTGCTGCTGCAATCCGGGCATCTATTCTCAGATCCGCGATATACTCCGTTATCATATCTCTAATGCGGTTTAACTGGACTTTCTCATCTTCACATATGTATATATGCAACATTCTTCATCCCTCTGTTCCTTAATTAGATAGATTCAGAAACCATATTTCACTTTTCGACCTATGTTAAAGATGATAACGGATTTTCCTGCTTTATGCAATATGTATCTAAACTAAATAGCCATTATACTTATTATATTCCTCCTTTCTCGGATGCGTACTTTTATCCATCCATGGTTTCCACATAGTACAATTAATATAATGTATCAATTCTACATTTTCTCTTACATATCTATATTCATTTTGATCAAATGTACTTTCTGTCCAATCTTTAGCTTCATAGAAGGCTGTCATTACATTCCAAACAGGCGGAAGTTCAGCCCAGTCATTCCATAAAACAGCATTTAAGCCGTCTTGATCATGGAAATATACGTACTTCTCATATTTTTGAAAGTAGTCAAATATTCTTTTTGAAATATTTTCGTCTCTCCATTTTTTTAAATTAAGCAATAAAACTCCTGCATTAAAATAGTGGCTTTTTAGTGGTATCCCCAGTTCTCGACAAGGTTTAATTCCCCACATCAAAGAAACATACATTGCTTTTTTATTCATTTCATGCACTGCCCCCAAAGCTTTATTCCCTAACTCCATTTCAAAAAGTTTATTTATATCTCCCAGTACAATAATATCGCTATCCAAATAAATCACTTTTTCAAATTGATATAGAATCTCTGGGATTAATAATCTATAATATGTAACTATTGGCATTCTCTCCGACGTTTTTAAGTTAGGAAAAATAGAATTATCAATAGTGTACATAATAATATCAATCGAAGTATCCGCAAAATTTTTTAAAAATCTTTTTTTTGTGTTACTATTAATTCCACCATCTAATACAATAACATTTACACTTTCTTTTGAATTATACTCTATAGATTTTATCATGGTCATAGTCGGTATAGCATACTTTTCATCTGTTGCACACACAATTGTAGGTCTATTCTTTTTATCATCCTCTACATTTATTTGATTTAATTTCATCCCAACTCACCTCATATAAATAACTCAGAATTATTTATGATAAATTGTGCTACTCCATCTTCATTATTGGTATTCACAGTAACATAATTTGCCACATTTTGTACTTCAACCGAAGCATTTTTAACTGCTATCCCCACATCTGCATTCTTAATCATTTCCATATCATTTCTTGCATCGCCAAACACAATTATTTTCTCTTTTTGTTCATTCTCTATTTTTGCAACTTTTTTAATAGCTTCCCATTTATTCATATTAGGTAATGATATATCTATGACATCACTTCTCCCTTTCCATCCAAAAACATCTATTATAGGGAACTTTAATTTAATAAGCTTTTCTATATTTTCTCTAAACTCTGACTCTACTCCTAAAACTATACGATGTATATTCCCAAGCTCTATCATGTCATTTTCACATATATAATCATATGGTAATTTTTCATCAACCATTATATCTATTAAATAATCATTATGCTTATTTAGAAGGAATGTGTTCTCCTTTTGGGATACAATAATATTATGTATAAATAATTCATGCCTTTTACAAACAACAAACTTTAATATTTCCCTCCATTGATCCATATAATAGTTTTGATATACTTTTTTTGTTAAAGGATGCCATATAAATGCACCATTATAACAAATTAAATATGTATCTAAATCTAATATTCGATAATACTGGATAGCATCCGATACGGATCTTCCAGTTGCAATGACAATTTTAGTAGTTATTTTCAAATCACAACATATCTCTATCAAATTATCACTTATTTTTAAATCATTATCTAATATAGTACCATCCAAATCGAACACTATCATCCCGCTAAACCTCTTTCGTAATATGTTATCTTTCTGCCTTTGGCATCACATTTACAATTCCGCTTTTTGTTCCTCTTATCATATATATTATTCCCTTTATTACTCCTATGAATCGAAGCAACTCTCGCATCGGTGATAATAAGAAATTTAAAACTTGCATTCTATATGTAATATTTACTTGCGTTTTAACTTTATTACACATTACTATAATACTTCCTATTCCAACGTCCAAATACCACAAGGATATCAATATTCCTAAAAAGTATAACGGGAGTCTATTAAGAATAATCAATAAACAAGTATTGAATAATGAAATTGCATAATGTGCCCAGGTAAACGTATCATTTAATCCCTTTATTGCCATACATATAGTTCTAAATTTTGATGACATAGGATGTTCAAGTTCTTGTTTTACTATTTTCCAAACTAACAAAGAATTCAAAAACCATCTTCCTGATTGACGAATTAATTCTTTTAGTGACTTTGCCACTTCACAATTATCGAAAGCCGGCAAAGGATATATGGGAATATTTTTAATACACATCTTTTGTCCAAAAGGAACATCCTCATGCGGTTCTGGTAGTAATCCATTTTCATATAAAAAACTTGTTTTAACAAACATGCCATGTCCCACGCAATATGAGTATACTGGGATTTTTCTATTTCGATTCTGCGTCTTCACCATATTAGGAATTTCTATTCCAAAAACACGTCTCATCATACAAACCGCTTCTATTTTCATAGTCCATGGTATTTTATTATAGTTTTTCAAAAAAAGTGATGGTTGTTGAATTACAACAGGCAACTTTCCTGTTTCTATTTTCACTCTATTAACCATTTCAATAAACTCACTAAAGGTTTCCTTTTCCGGTCTAGAATCTGCATCGTAAATAGCTATATAACTTCTACTCTTTAAAAGTCTACTCTTTTCTCTCTTCAAAACATAATTCAATTGGCTTGCTTTATTCCCATCCTTCTCCGGACAATGGATATGGATTATTTCTTCTCCCCCTTCATTCGTAATATACTCATCTATAAAGTCCATTGTCGTTTTCTTCACATCACACTTTTCTTTATTTGAGGTTACAATATAGATTTCTAACTTTCCTGGATACGGAATAGTTTTTATCCACTTTATAGTATCTATTAATTCTTTATATTCATTCAGTGCAGCTATCATTACACATAAATCTGGTATATATATATTCTTCTGTTGAAGAATTGTCTCTACTTTATGATAATTTCCATATTTCACAATTCCTACATTAATTATAATCATATCTCTAATAATCTGCAATAGTGCCAAAATCAAAAGCAATTCTAATACAACAATACATATTTGTCTCATCTTTTTCTCTTTCCCTTTTCAGAAGATATTTTATTTTTTAACACATCCATAATAGTATCCCCTAACTGTTCACGAATCTTCACATCCGTCAAAATAGATTTCGAATGTACAATATAAATATTGTTTTGAATAGGTTCATTATATAGATAATCCGATGAAATAATATATTCTCTTTCTGTGATTTCGATCATATCGTATGCTTTCATCATATCTTTAAGTAATTCAACACTCATATAAAGCCCTTTACTTCGATTCATCCAAGATCCCAGAATCAAAAAAAACTTTTCAGCATCTCTACATCTATTAAATAAACAAGAAGTATCTATATATTCATATTTTATTTTTTCATATTCAAATATCTCTTTACAACTATCCATTTCCATCAACTTTATATTTGAATAATCAATATGGATTCCGTACACATTATTATATTTTTTAATTATCTTATTAGCTATAGCAGTACCTATACCAGACGTTATAATAACTATTCTATAATAATATTGAATGTATTTATTTATTAAATACTCTCCTTCCTGCATCCATATTTCAAAATAAACTTCATTTAACTCGCCCTCACTATCTCCGCATCCATAAAAATCAAATTGAAAAGTATCTGCCAAGTCTTTTATCTCTCTAGCTATCTGTGTGAAAATAAAATATACTCCTGCCTTATGTTGTCCAAGACCATGAAAAAAAATGATCAAATTTTCTTTATTTTCCTTATTTTTCTTATAAAAAGTACATATTTGTTTTCCTTTTATATATTCCCATCCCTGCATATTCCGATCCCTTTTTTATCTATTCTCTAATATTTTTAATTATCCAATCAATTTTTTCCTGCAAGATATCTTCTGCATACTTATTTGTAAACAGATGATCCCCTTTATCCACCACTAAAATTTCTCCTCCTGCTTTACTGACATACTTCAAACTACTTTTACACAACACGTCATCGTTTCCATATATAAAATATATCCTTTTTTCATTAATAAGTTTTTCCAAGTCAAAGACAATTTTTTCTTTGAATAACTTGACATTATACCATAATCCACAATTTGAATCGACAGCAAAGCATCCTTTGACTCTACAAGCTTTTTTTATTGGCAAATACTCTTTTGCATCACTATTGTCAATCATGCCATTGCAAAGAATTAAAATAATATCTTTATGTGAATTTGCAAATTTTAATAATATTTTTGCAGAATCACTAAAACCTAAAAAGAATATTTTTTTATATTTTTTTTGCTTCATATAAGAATATAGTAATTCTAATTGAGCTTCATATGATGTATAAGATACTTCCAGAAAATCCCCATCACTTATTCCAGTTCCTACTAAATCCAATCTTATACTATCTACATTTAATCTTTCTAGTCTTCTAGCTATTTTAACATTGATTCGTCTGGCATCAATTCTATCACCAGGAATACCATGTACAAAACTTACACACATTTTATTATTAATATTTACATGTTCAATTCCTCTCAAAATTTTACCATCAAAATTTATATCCAAAAAATTTAGCATCCCTTTCTCCCTTATATAATATACTTTTCTATAGTAGATATAATTTTTGAAATTGACTTCCAATTATCCTCAATAATATCATTATCTTCAATTTCAATACCATATTTTTCTTCAATTAATACTATAAATTGCATCATAACAATAGAATCCACACCTATTTCATTTAAATTAGTCTCCACACCCGCATCTTCTGTATCAATATCTAATTCATTTAATAATAATTTTAATTCTTTCTCCATTATAGTTCTCCTTTACATTTTATTTTTCAATATTAAAGCTCATTTCCATTCTATCAAGAAGCACGATCTCTATTTTTTTGTACAATCTTTCCAGATAGTCTCTTATTTTCTTCCTTCGCACATAAAAATCCAAATTATCATAAAACTTAACAGATTGTCCGCATATTCTATATATCATTGCTTTCTTTATCGCTTCTTTCTCTATATTCTTTGAACAATATCCCGAAAAAAATTCTTTTATAACACTCCATCTGACATACTCTTTTTCTAAATTTATACATACGTCTATACAAAAATCCGCTAAATCACAAATTGGATACCCTACTACACAATCCGTAAAATCAACAATTCCTACTAGCCTATTATTCAAAAATAATAGATTATTTCTATTTAAATCTCCGTGAAGTAATTGTTTCTTTCCCATACATATCGCTTCAAATTCATCTATTACTCTCGAAATTTCATCATTCATTTGAATACCGCTGGGATTTATTTGATCAAATACTTCAAAAATCTCTTTTTTCTTTTTAGTTAAATCTATATTTCCACAACTGGCACCTTTATACAATGGAATAGTTTTTAAAATTCTATGCAATTCTGCAATTCTCTCTCCCAAATTATAAAAATCTATATCTTCCATCTTATTATCCCAATCTATCGTTTCCGAATCTATATAATTGTATAAAGAATACCATTTCTGATTCCATATAATCTTAAATACTCCAGTTGTAGTTTTTAAAATCGAAGGAATCAATTTCATATCCGACATATTATGTATTGCGACTTGTTGCTTGATATCTTTTTCTACCGTTTTACTTCCCCATTGTTTCAAAAAGAATTTGCCCAATATTGTCGTGATAATATAATTTTTCATATACAATATACTATTTATTTGTTGAACACTGATGATATCAATATCATATAAATGTTCTATCTGTTCTATGAACTCCTTATCCATGTTTTTCTCCTCGATTTAAATTTTTCCTCTCAAAGCTATATACTCTCCCCACAATATCCATAACATTCTTCCTGTGCGTAATGAATATCAGTGTGGCAGAATCCAGGTACCCGCACAGATTATTCATTACCCTTTTCTCTGTGCTTTCATCCAATGCAGATGTGGCTTCATCGAAGATATAGATCTTTGCTTTACGGCAAAGCAGCCTTGCCAATAAGATTCTCTGCTTCTCCCCTCCGGAAATACTATTTTCATCTATATAGGTATCTATCCCATTCTCCTGCCTTTGTATCCACTCATCCAGGCAGACTAACTCCAGGATTTCCTGAAGCTCTTCTGTAGGTTTCTCAGGATTGCCCCACAGAATATTTGCCGCCACAGTTCCTCCAAAAAGATACCCGCTCTGGCTTGCAATCGCGATATTCCTTCTCCGCCACTCATTCTTGATCCGCTCACTCTCGATCTGTCCGATTCGCAGGCTCCCGCCCGTCGGGATCAACAATCCGCTGATCAGGTCAATTGCCGTACTCTTTCCGCAGCCGCTTCTTCCTATGAAACAAACCTTCTCATTCTCCTTAATTTCCAGGTTGATATCTTTTAAAATATCCCTTGAAGCTTCCGGGTATCTGTAAGCTGTTTCCCGGAAAGCAATGTCATACCCCAAAGGCTCCGCCTTATCGCTGTCATCAAGAATCATCGCCTTCTTATTACTCCAAAAGGTATCTATAATCTCCTCATCGCTCTTATTCTGTGCGAATTGAAGCAATACATCCAGATATCCCTCGAAAGTAGGTGTGATCCACGCAACAATAGAAATAACGGACAGCAATACTCCTATGGATATCTGCCCCTGGATAATCAGAACTCCTCCAACCAGATACAGAAGTACATTCAATATGATCGTACAAAAGCACTGCCAAACCCCGGCAAGCACCTTATATACTTCGATCTTCTTAATCTCAGACATCCGATTTTCGAATATGGATTCATAGGTCTCATATATCCTTTCTTCAATTCCAGATGACTTTATAAAGATGTAATTGCTGACAATATCATCAATAAAAGAACACTGCTTTTCAGATAATTGATTCACCCTGTCTGTATAGAATTTTATTCTTCGGTTGATTCCTCTTGCGACTATGATCTTAAGGAAAGAAACACCCACAATCCCCGCCGCAACAAGATGATTTTCCATCCAACATAAGAAGATTCCGACCAGAATCGTCGTTGTATACCATATAATATTCCCGATGCCAAAATAATAGTAATTCGCGACTTTATCGGTTTTTATGATAATCTTATAGATTGCGGAACCTGAATTCAGTTTCGCAAACTCGCTGTAATCTCTATAGATCATGTTCTCGAACAGTTCGTCCCGCACCACAACAAAATATTTCAGAATATACCCATTAATGTTCATATCCAGCACAATCGACCCGCCAGTCATCACCGGTATGATAACAGAGACCGCACATAATTTTACTAAAAGTTCAAAATCATGCTGCTGTATCGCATTCTCATATATGTACTGCAGAAGATAAGACGGCATAAGAAGTATGATACTCCTGACAACAGCGCAAAGCAATGTAGCCGCAAACAGACCTTTGTTTTTTCTCCATATATCGGATAAATAGCTATTTTTTGATCTCATTTTTCGTATCCTCTGCCTGTATGAAATATTTATATTGATCGTTCTTAAGCATTAATTCCTGATGTCCCGCAAAATCATGGATTCTTCCTTCATATACGAACAATACTTTATCCGCATACGCAAGAGTTCTCAAACGATGTGTCGTGTAGAGGATAATCTTATCTCCGTACATTTCTCTGAACAAATATTCCATAACACTGGTCTCAGAATTCTCATCCAGTGCGGAAGTAGGCTCATCCAAAATCAGCGCCTCATTGTTCTTCGTCAGCATTTGCGCTATACAAAGCCTCTGCCGCTCGCCTCCAGAAATCTTCTGTACACTGCTCCCCACAAGCATGTCCATCTGGTCAGAGAATTTTTCAAGATGAAGTATTTTAAGCAGGCTCTTTCCGCCGTCCTTGTTCCAAGAATGATAAATATCAAGGTTATACTCTATGCTTTCGTTGAATAAGGTATTCTTCTGCAACAATTCCCCTATTGCATGTCTCCATTTTCTCGTGTCAATATCCTGCAGGTTATAGATCCCATTGATAATGATTCTACCTTCCGAACACTCCTCAAGCTTCAGCAAAACCCTGAGGATCGTAGACTTTCCTGCTCCGCTTGGACCTACCACAGCAATCTTTTCACCGGAGCAGATCTTAAAGCTGACGCCCTTCAGAATATATTTCCCTTCTTTGAAAACACTTACATTGACGAATTCAATACTAAGGATTGTCTCTACTGCTGTTCCTTCTTTCTTTCCGTATTCATCCGCCAGTTTAAGATAATACTGCATATCATCTTTGATCAGATTCAGATTCTTAAAAGAAATATAGAACTCAGAAAAACTTCTAATTGGCTTATTGACATTTGATGCCAAAGAAACGGTGGTCACGATAGTGCCAAGTGTGATATCGCCTCTCTCTATTGCGAAAAATCCGACCAGAAATACAATTGCCGGTACAACCGCATCTAAGACTCTTGGAATATTCTTAAATATATTTAAGATGATGTACTTCTTCTGTGTCGTTACCGCCCATTGTTCCTGCAGCCGTTTGTATTCATCCAGGATCTCCTTCTCCTTCCCCATAAGCTTAATATCCCTTATGGATAATAAGGTTTTACTAATCAGCCTTTCTCCCTCTATATTGACTTCCCGGAGAAGACCTTCTTTTTCCTTCTGCTTCAAACCATTTGTTTTGACCGCTATCATATTCAACGGATACACCGCGATGCAAACCAGACAGAATGGGGGATATAAGAACGCCATCATAACCAGAGATGCAACTGCGGCAGACAGGTCTATTACAAACTGCAGAATGGAAGAACTTCCTGCCTTTCTGATGTATTCGATGTCATTATAGACTACTTGAAGAATCTCTTCCTTCGTTTTCCCGATCACGTCATTGAGCTTTGCCATAAGAGTCCTTAGCAAGAGTTCTTCACCAATCAGCATACATACTCGTTCTACCAATACGTTAAATATGGATCTGCTGATCTGCAGCGCAAGAACCGATACAGCAAGACATAGAATAAATATCAGAAATGTATGGATCAGCCTCTCATAATCCTTTAACGGAAGAACATCTATAATTTGGCCGGCATATCTTGATTGTAACACAGCCGCGGCAATCGACATCATAACAAATACAAAGGAAAGGCTTCCTGTCAAATAACATTTACTTATATTGCTTTTATTCATTTTTAACCCCTTATAACGCCAACATAATTTTTAATAATTCTCTCTCGAATCTCTTCTTGTAACTTCTTCTCACCTCTTTTCTTGTATGATAAAAATTTCAATATATTGTCTAAATCTTTAAAATAGTCATCTGAAAACTCTTGAAGACCGACGCTAAGGTTATGTCTATATATCTTTTCATTCTTCAGTAATGTTTGGAACTTATCTCTGGCATTATCTGGCATATTTGGCATTGTATAAACTCTATCCAGTGGAACATCAAATATTTTTCTTGCAAGTTCATAATGTTCTTTATATATATGCATGCTTCCTGCAATGTGTTCATACCATCCAATTTCCACCCCCACCTCATTAGCCACTAATTCCTGAAGCATTGTAAAACTAAAAATATCATTCACAGTTCCTAAAATCAAATCATTAGATCGCATATATGTAATACAATTTAATCTATTATTTCTTATCAGGAATTGAAGTGTACATGTACACGGTACATCTTTTGTTATATTCCTGTTATCATTTGAATTATATATAGATATAACAGCCTGTCTCGTATCTTTGTCTTTCCTTAACAATTCTATGATCCTATCAACCTGACATTTCTCATCATCACCAAATATCCTTTTCCCATATGCGCCGTAAAGTGTCTGTCCATCATCTGAATATCTATCATAATGTCCATTATAATATAGTATTGTTTCTAAATCATTTTTTCCTGCTAAATACCATAAAAATTCTCCCAATGCGAATGTAAGCGAAAAACGCCTTTCTGGATTATATATAATCCTATTTCTTGGATTATCTAATCGAAAATGACATCCGTTAATTTCTCTGATAAGCATATTTCTTGGTGAATACTCTTCTCCGTTTGTCATAATTTCAGCTATAATCTTCTTTAAAATCTCATCCATACTATTGCCCGCTACTCCAAACATTTCTTTCTCCTTTAGTGTATATTTTTTCTATAAATTCATTTTGTGTTATTTCTCCTGTATAAAACTGATATAATATTTCTCCATTTATTTCCGGATGTATTTGCCCAAAAAGTTCAGCACTTCTCATCATCTCTAATTTGTTTTGTTTTCTTTTATGTGGCATATGATAGCTTCTAATGTATGAATCATATATAATCTTTATACCTTTCTTAAAGGCACGATATCCCAATTCTATATTTTCTAATCCCCACTCTCGAAAACGCTCATCATAACCTCCACTAAATTGAAATGTCTTTTTGCTCAAAGATGTATTCCCCAAAAGACTTCCTGCCCAATAATATTCACTACTATTTATTAATGAATATAATTTTTTATAATGTATTGGAAGTCGAGAATATTTCTTTAATATAAAGATATTATTACTTATTTCTTTTCCATAATAATCATATGAACTTCCAATTACTATCTCTTCTTTCGTATACAGCGCATGTCTATTTATGTAGTCTTCATCCGGTATCCTATCTGCATCACTAAAAATAATACGCTCTCCTAGCGCATTTTCAACTCCTACATTTCTGGCCCTAGCCCTCCCCTGGTGTTTTTGATATATAATTCTTATTTTATTTTCTGACTCCACATATCTTTTTACTATTTGCTTAATATTATCTGTTGATCCATCATCAACAATGATAATTTCTGTCTGTAAATTTTCATTTGTTTTCATTTGAGCACAAAAATGTTCTAATGTAATTTTTAATATCTCCGCTTGATTAAATACTGGTATAATTATGCTAATATCCATCTTTCTCAAATTTCTTTCTATAGTAATTCCTGTCTATTTTTCTATTACCATTTCTCCTAATACTATTTTTTACTCGAATAATTTTTTGCGGTCTTTCATGCGGAGAAAGATTTTGTTGAAAAAAATCTTTCAATTGTTTATTTTTTTCCTTTTCATCAGAATATATACATATTACTTTTTCTCCAAATATCTTATCAGGGATTCCTATTATAACAATTTCCTTAACAAGATTCGTCTGACAAATCATGTTCTCTATTATTTCTGGATTGACATTACGCCCTGCACTAACAATAATATTCTTACTTCTCCCTAACACAAACAGTTGTCCACTTTCTATATATCCATAATCTCCCGTATTCCAAAAGCCATTCGACTTTGAAATTATAATGTTTTTATCAAGATATCCATTCATAAAGCATTCTGTCTTAACCCAAATATCTCCATATTCTTTTTTATTATACTTTGATATATAAATCTCTACACCCTTTAAAGGATATCCCACAGATCCTATTAAATTCCTCATTCCTTTCTGTTGAGCCGCAATTCTAGGTCCACATTCAGTCACACCATAAACATTATATACTTTTGTACCAAATATACTCTCAGCATTAAATATCAGAAAATCTGAAATAATATCTCCACTTACATATATCTCTTGCAACAAAGGAAAGATATATTTTTTCTTTTTTTGTAATTTAGATAAAATTTGAAGAAGTGTTGGGTTTAGACATATTATATTAATGTTTAACTTTTGAATACTCTTCAGTACAAGAGCAGGACTCATTGACTTTATAAAAAATAACTTCATTTTTGATTTCAGTGCAACTAACAATTCTCCAACTAAAGTTGATGAATGAACGAGAGATTTAACAACTCCTATTATCTTATCACTATCTCCCTGTATATAATTCTGTATTTTATCAGCGTTTGTATTAATTGCATTATGCGACAAAACAATTCCTTTAGCATTATCAGTTGTACCTGAACTAAAAAAAACAATAGCTGCATCATCTGCATATCGACTATGAAATTTCAAATAACTTGATTCCTGCAATTCTTCATACATTATATCTTCTACATTAATTTTTATAATTTTTATATTCAAGTTTTTTAAGGCCAGTATAATTACTTCATTTTGGGAATCCACATATGCTTCGGTAATCTTCTCTTCCAATATAATCTTTTCTATACTTTTTACTGAAGATAATATATCTATAAGCACTGCAATATTTTCTGCTTCCCAAATATCTAATAATGCTTCTACAAAACCATTACCATTTTTACAAATTAAAGCAACTTTCTCTTTCATGCTTTTTCATTCCTTCTCAATTTTTACAGAACCATAGCCAGTAACAGAATTACTCTTTCATATCAGAATGATTAAATTCTACCCAATCCGTTTTTCAAAATCAATCCTCATTCCCTGAACGTCAATTTTTTGAACACGAACGTTATAATGGCATAATCTTTACTCTACTCTTTGACTCATGAAAGCAAAATCGCCATACCCCTACCAATATAGCGAGTACAGCGATTTATGTTCTTTATTCTTTTCTACTCCCCTCTCTTTCTCCAGTCTCATTTTCCTTTGAAATATAGAAATAAGTTAGATATTTTCGTTGTAAGCTCCTGCTTCCATAGTTTACCTTAATGTAACAGTAATAACATGATTTCCTCTCTTAAAAATCCTAAAATTTAATAACCGAATCTACACATACCCGACAAAGCCTCCCCTTCTCCATCTCATACACCTCATCACACAGCGCTTCAATATCCTCCCTGTTATGGCTCGCCATCAGGATCGTCTTCCCGCTCTCCTTGATCTTAAGGAACAACTCCCGCATCTCCCGCACGCCGTCCTTATCCAGTCCGTTCATAGGCTCATCCAATATCAATATATCCGGCTCCTCCATGATCGCCTGCACAATCGCAAGACGCTGCCTCATCCCCAGGGAATACTTCTTCACAGGCTTCTTCGATCCCGGATCCAGGCCCACCTGCTCCATGAGCCGGCTAAGGTACTGGTTATCCTTCTTATTCCGGATCTGATACAGATAAGCCAGATTCTTAAGTCCGCTGGCATTCCCAAGGAACGCCGGCTCTTCGATGATGATCCCCACCGACGAGAGCAGTTCTCCGGGCCGCTTCTCTTTCCCGCCGATCACGATCTTCCCGCCGTCTTCCTTCTCAAGACCGCAGAGGCATTTGAAGAACACCGACTTCCCGCACCCATTGTATCCCGTGACGCCATAGACCGCCCCTTTCCTGCAAGAGATCGAGACGTCTGCCAGCACCTCGTTATCCTTGAAGCTCTTCTTTAGATGCTCTACCTTAATATATTCTTCCATGCTGTTCTACTCCTTCTTGATATGCTTCGAATAATTGATATCCTTCACCTTCCACAGGATCAGGACGATACAGACCAGATTCCCCGCAGCCAGATATAGGGCGGCGTCCCCGATCGAAGGTGTTGGCCTACTCTGTCCGATCAGATCCCAGATCCGGCTAAGCCTCATCCAGGTAAACGGTGCGAAATAGATCAGCTTAGAGAACATGAGCATATTCGCCTCCACGATGATAAACGCCGCCTCCAGCGACGCGATACTAAGAGCCGCCGTCCGCGAGAAGAAGAGACTGACCGCGAACATCATATTTCCCAGAAAAGAGATCAAGAGGATTCCGATTCCCAAGGTTAAGCCAAGCAACTGCAGCGGCGTATACCTGCTGATCATCTCATAAGTAAAATCTACCATGATGTTATATTCCTCCGCCATGTTCGTAAGGCTAAGCGTGTAGAGAACCTTCCCCCAGTCGTTCTCCCATGTTAGCTGTGGGAACAATACGATACACGCACTCACGAACACAGATCCCATCAACACCACCGAACTGATGATTATATTCACAATCTGATGGATTCCCCATCTTAGCTTGCCCGTCCGTATGATCCTGTAGATCTGATGATAATTCAGAAACGGCGTGTTGGAGAAGTAATAGATACACACAAACATAAAGAGCAGCAGATAATACATATCATAAAAAAGGAACAAGAATCCATATGCCGATACCGGATGATGCACATTTACTGCAAATCGCCTGACCGACGCAAGAAATATATGGGTAACAAAAAAATGCAGTACGAATAACACCAGAACCCGCTTCGTTAGAAAACTGTTCCTGAAATCTACAAAGATAACTGACAATTCATTTCCGATTCTCTTCATCATTATATCACCTGTCTCTTTATCATCTGATAGATCGCCATCCCCAACAGCACGATTGCCAAAACCGACACGCCCCCCGCATACGCGAAGGACAGCCAGTCGTGATCCCAGACATTGTAGCTGATGTCGTATATCGCGTTCGGATTCAACTGGTCGTACCCCGGCAGTAAATCACTGTAATACTGGATAAGATACCGCACGATCAGCGGCACAGACAACACGAATAACGCATCATGATACAACAATGAAAACAACGCCGCCGCTACGGCCAGCACTGCCGCCAGTAATCCGTACTGGATCCCGCAGAATATAAAATACACGATATAATTTCCATTTTCCAGAAACAGACGGAATGAACCATACTCCGCCAATGTCTCAAAGGTTCCCTCTGCCAGGTCGATCCACGGGAAATTCATGCGCAGCACAAGCACGAACAGGAGCATCCCCATCATCATTGTAAATACAGCCGAAAGGGAGATCACGATCACCTTGGAGATTACATAGAGCCGAAGGTTCCCGCGTATCACCTGGAACCGGATATAAGAATGCTCGATATCCTCACAGAAACAGTTTCCGAATGCAAATGTTGTGAATATCAGAGTCAGTAAGAAAGGCATACTATATATCACATAATAATAGGAATTCAAGACCGAGAGCTGCCATATCCTGGTCTCCAAAGACGCGATCCCCATGACCAGGCATATGCCCAGAATCGATACAATGATCTTCCATGAGCAAAACGCACGCTTCATATCTATAGCGATGTACCGCCTAAGCAATCCGCCCTTCATCATAACAACTCCTCACCGCTGACTGCATCCACCATCATCTGGAATCTGCCCGTCGCTGTCAGCGTAGGTTCCTCTGTAAAACTTATGATCCAGACACATTTTAATTCATAATTCCCTTCTCTGTCCTGCACCGGATAGTAGCATAGTTCCATCCGGTCGATCGTATAGGTCGCATCTGTCAGAATCATGGAGTATTTCTTGATCACCACATCTGCTACGGTATCCAGACTGACGAGCTCCTCGATACTCTCCTTAGGATCGATCAGAAATGTTCTGCCAAGAGATAAATACTCAAGTCCATTTGCGGAGATCATCACCTGTACAGGAGCATTAAAGTCCGCATATTTCTTGATCATATCCGAATAAGGCGTGTGGATCTTTATCCCGTTATAAGTCTGCCAGATACAGAAATAATACCCCTCATCCTCCACCGTCCATTCCGGCTTATATTGGGAACGGTCGATATTCCCGTCCATATCCATCACATATTCCTGCGATGCCAACGTCTGATAGTCTAAGGCATAATGCTTAAAAGACGGATCCTCTCCCAAAGAAACCTGCATACGGTCAAATATCCCGTTGATCTCGCTCCATGCAGAATCGGTACTCATAAAGGATAATTGAGCTTCCGTAGAATAGTTCCCCTCTTTTCCTTCCAGATCAAAGGAATGTGCAATATAAGGATAAAGTATCGAGATATAACTCGCTCCATAGTCATACAGACTTACATGCTGTTCCGCTGTTCCCCACAAATACCGCGCTCTATGCACTTTGCCATCATCTCCAGGATTTTCCAATATTTCATCTTTAGTAATCACAGCATTTCCGAATGTCTCATCTATAACCTTGTCTTCATCTATCTGCTGCAAACAAACCTGCGGTATCTTGACAGAACCTCTCCGAACCTCATCCGAACATATGATATCCGCTTTGAAATATACATTCTCTTCGATTCTTTCATAGGTTTCCGGTATCTGAACAGATGTAGTCTCTGCAGGTTCCGAAGCTTCGCCTGCCTGTTTCCCGGCCTCTGATCCGGTTACCTGATGAGACGGGTCTTCTGTTGTTTCCTGCGGCTTTCCGCAAGTGCTGCACAGACATATAGTCATAAAAACAGTAAAAAATAATCTAATCCTTTTCATTAAAATTCCTCTTCTATCCTATTAAAGATATACAGATTGATCAATTCTGAACCAAAGGTTCCTCCATAATAAAATATCAAATAATTAAATTATTTTCCACATTTTAGAATAACTTGTCTCATTTATTGCTTAATTGGGATGAATATCGTCAATGCAAACACTTTATCCTCTGCTTTATATCTATAATTCCCATCATATTTCTTCAACGCTTCTTCCAGACACAGCATCCCCCAACCATGCTTGTCCTTATCCTTCTTAAGTGTTATCAACCTATTTTTCTCTTGTATGACAGCTTGTACCGGATTTTGAATTTTTATCACAATAAATTCCTCTAATTGAACTACGCATAAAATGATTTTTTTATAAGGAATATCCAATCTTTCACAGGACTCAATTGCATTGTCAATGATATTTCCAAAGATCACCCCAACATCCACTAAATTGATAAAATCGCCGCTTGTAAACTCAACATCATATTGGAAATCAATATTGCTTCTTTTACATTCTTCTGCTTTCTTTTGTATTAATAAATCCAAGATTTCGTTACCTGAATTCACTTTACTTAAAATACTGTGGAAATTCTGTTCAAAAGCATCCAGATATTTACTCTTGCTCTCCTCAGTTTCTATTTCTCTGGATATCAACATCTGATTTTTTAAATCATGGAATATTCTCTGCACCTGATTCTTGTAATTATTGATTTCTTCATAACAATCCATTTGTACCCTTGCTTTTTCAGACAATAGTTTAATCTCATTTTCTTGAATTATTGATTTATTTACTACCCGCAGAAAGAATATATATCCCAATAAAAAAGTAACGCTTAATAAAATATTAATTATAAATATGATTTCCAGTGTAGTATGACTAATTTTTTCTTCCATGAGACAATTGATCATAAAGTACAAATATCCCAATATAAATCCTGCCCCAACAATATATCCAGCTATCCATTTCTTATCTATCTTATTATTAGACAAGCTGTTCACCAATTCAAGAAATATTAATTCGCAGCTTCTAGCTATGACAAGCGCAATAGCCCAAAATAACGTTTCTTCGAGTATTCCTTCTAAGTCAGACCTCTGCACTTGAAGCATTAGTATAATGTTCACCGATAACTCTGCAACTACCGTACATCCCATCAGTTCTATTGCCCTTATTGCCGCTGTTTTCAATGTAACATTTTCAAAAACAAAGTAAAACACAATTGCATAAAACGCTGTACCTGCAAAGCCTCTGTAAGCAATCTCCATTCCAAACCAATTCATTGTATTCACAAATAAAACCGAAGCAAATAAGAATACGATTCCCCTCAGAACTTGCCGGTTCTTGCGCTCATATCGTCTGTTAAACAGATAGAATATACCGCAGTCGCATATATTACTGATAACTATACTTAATAACATATCTCCGTAACTCCTTTGATCCTTGCTGATAGCTACATGCATTATAAAATATTCTGCCGAAGATAACAACCATATACACATGCATCAAAGCGCAATATCCTTATATTTTTATCCAATATGCTTATTGCTTTTCATCCTTTTATGCAATATGATAATAATCAGAAGGAAATCAAATAAAAGGAGGAACTAATTATGGCAAATATCTTAATCACCGGAGGAGCCGGTTATATCGGCAGCCACACAGCTTTGGAGCTTCTGAACCAGGGATATCAGGTGACCGTATATGACAATCTTTCCAATTCTTCCGAGGAATCTTTGAAGAGAGTAGAGGAACTCACCGGGAAGAAGATTGCATTCTATGAGGGTGATGTATGTGACGGCGCTGCTCTTAAGGAGCTGTTTCAGAAGGAATCCATCGACGCTGTCATCCATTGTGCTGCACTGAAGGCTGTTGGGGAGTCTGTACAGAAGCCATTGGAATACTACCAGAATAATATTACAGGAACGCTTACGCTGATGGACGCTATGCGTAATGCCAATGTGAAAAAGATCGTATTCAGTTCTTCTGCCACCGTATACGGAAGCCCTGAGGTGATGCCGATCACCGAAGACTGCCCGAAGGGACAGTGCACCAACCCATACGGCTGGACCAAATCCATGATGGAACAGATCATGAGTGACTTACAGAAGTCCGACCCCGAATGGGATGTTATCCTGCTCCGCTATTTCAACCCGGTAGGCGCTCATGAGAGCGGACGCATCGGAGAAGACCCTAAGGGCATCCCGAATAACCTGATGCCGTATATTTCTCAGGTTGCTGTCGGCAAACTGGACAAATTAGGCGTATTCGGCGACGATTACGATACGCCTGACGGAACAGGCGTCCGCGATTATATCCACGTAGTTGACCTTGCTGTCGGTCATGTGAAAGCCATCGATTACATCATGACCAATCCTGGCCTTGATGTGATCAACCTTGGGACAGGCGTTGGCTATTCTGTTCTCGATATGGCAAAGGCATTCGGCAAAGCATGCGGCAAAGAGATCCCTTACGAGATCAAGCCAAGAAGAGCCGGAGACATCGCAATGTGCTATGCAGACCCGGCCAAGGCCGCTAAGGTTCTCGGATGGAAGGCTGAGCGCGGACTGGACGAGATGTGTGCTGATACCTGGAGATGGCAGTCCCAGAACCCGAACGGATACCGCTAAACACACAATTGGGGACGTAGTAAAATTCAATTTTACTACGTCCCCAATTGCAAAATATCCTGTCGGCAAACTCAACAGATCAGGCGTATTCGGTGATGATTACTCTGTTCTGGGTCTGGTTAAATAAGACCTCCGCAAACATATACTGTTGAATTCTCTTATTTCGATTCCCCACAATAAAACATCAGGGAATTTTTGCACTTGTCCAAAAAGTATCTTGCATTAATAGTAAACTGGGGTGCTAAAATGCAAACAGTTTAATCGAAAAAGGCAAAAGCAATTGCTAATTGCGGAAATGTAAACTGCTATACGTTGCATTTATTACGCAGTAACAGTATAATTCTTTTATAGAAGATGCAGAAAAAAGAGGAGGGAGTGAGGAGGGCGGAAGGATCTATGAAAAAGGCAAAAGATGATAACCAAAATTTTGCAAAGGCTATTCTGAATGTAAGACGGGATAATAAACTCACACAAGAACAATTTGCTGAAAAAATAGGGGTAACAAGACAGGCTGTATCCAGGTGGGAGATGGGAATTTCTGTTCCTAATATTAATACAATCACCTTGATAAGTGAAAAATTTGGCGTTTCTATTGATGTAATATTGAAAGCAACGGAAAATGTTACGGAGAAGAGAGCGGCTTCTATTAAAAAAACTAGAAATTATGAATTTCTACTTCTGTTTATCGGTATTGCGGGACTGATAACACTTCCGTTTTTGGCAAAATGGGAACAACTAAAAAGCATGGAATCTTTTAAAACGGCTTATGAGCATTCAAGTGATTACATTTTAGAATATCCACTATCCATCATACTAATGTTCGCATTGTTGCTCATAGGTTTAGGTATATACATAATTATAAAAAAGAGGAGGTAATTTCATGAAGAAAAAAAAGATTAGTTTTTTGACAGCATTTGTATTTAGTATTGTGGTACTATTACCTACAGATGTAATGGCAGCTGAGCCATCACACAAAGACAGCGAAGTAAAACATGCAAACATAATGACCGATAATACTGAATATGGAATACAGCCGCATACGGATGGCTATTATTATTGGGCTGTTGAGAGCAAAACAAATCAGGGAACGGTATATGGATCATGGCGATTAGGTCCTCAGGGAGCTGGACCTGGAAACGTGACTGTTAATAAGACAGATACAGTAACAAATACAATTAGTGGATCATATACCAGTGTTGGAGATATATCGGCTTCTTTGGGGGTTTCAATTGGCAAGAGTCAGTCTTATTCTGTATCATACAGTTTACAGGTTCCAACGGGAAAAACATATCAGATTAAGTACAGGCCTTTATATACAAAATATAAGGTTGTTCAGAGACAATATTATAAGATTGATGGCTATTCTTCACCTACTAGCAATACAAAAACCTGCTATGTACAAGCATTCTATGACTGGGGTTTTGATTATAATGTGGTTAAGTGAACAAACAAAGATGTAGTATAAAATAATGATGGATAGTTTAGCGAAAAGGTGGTAATTTTGCCACCTTTTCTTGTACCTTCTATTATCATTTTGTCAGAACAACCGTTTTCACAGCTTGAGATCGGCTGGAAGGCAGAACGCGGATTGGATGAGATGTGCACAGACACCTGGAGATGGCAGTCTCAGAATCCGAATGTATACTGCTAAACACACAATTGAACATTTTACTAAGTTATCCTTCCTCAAACAGATCATCTCTGGTAATATTATTGAGCCACTTCATACTCCGGTAATGCTTGAGTACCCAGGGCCATTTGGCGAATTCATCCGTGCACAGCAGGAAATATACCCACAGCACCGGCAGCCTCAGCACAAATGCCGCGAAAAATCCCAACGGCACCGCATAACACCACATATCGATAACGTCACAGATGAATCCGAATCTGCTGTCGCCTCCCGCACGGAAGACGCCTGCGATCAGCGTCGTATTCACGGCCGCACCCATAACATAATAAGTGTTGATCAGCATCATATATTTCAGATAATGCATTGCCTGATCGGTCAAAGACGCATACCTCATTACAATCGGCATCGCTGCAAGGACGATAAGTCCTCCGATCGCACCGGTGATCACCGTCATCTTCATCACCTTTTTCGCGCCCTCTTTTGCCTCTTCAAGCTTATTCATACCGATAATATTGCCCAACAGGATACCGCCTGCACTCGCTGTCCCGAAACACAGGATCGTCCCAAAGTTCCGCACCACAATAACGAAGGAATTGGCCGCTACCGCATCGGTTCCCAGGTGTCCGATGATTACCGAATACATGGAAAATGCAACGCTCCATGCGATATCATTGCCAAGCGCCGGCAGGGACAGCCTGACAAAATCCGAGAACAACTGCTTGTTCCTCATGAACAGATACCGGAAATCCAGCTTGATATCCTTACTCATAAACGAAACGATAAAACATGCCAGAAGCTCGACAAGTCTGGATATGGAAGTCGCAAGCGCCACGCCCATTGCTCCAAGCTTCGGGGCTCCGAACAATCCGAAGATAAACACTGCATTCAGAAGAATGTTCAGGGAAAATGCCAGCACATTCATCGCCGTGCTGATCATTACTCTGCCGATACTGCGCAGAACCGCAAGATAAACCTCCGTGATCCCCCAACACAAGTAACTGACACTCATGAACCTTAAGTAGGACGCCCCTATCGCGATCAATTCCTTGTCGTTCGTGAATATATGCATCATTGTCTCCGGGACAAATAACGCCGCACAAGCAAAAAGAAGCGCGATCAACAGAGAGAATCTCATCGCGATTCCCTCGATCAGTTGGATCGCTTTCATATCGCCTTTACCGTAATACTGCGCGCTCAGCATCGTAGCGCCTGTCCCAAGTCCATAGAATACCATGAACAGTACATTTGCATATTGGGATGCAAGAGATACTGCCGATATGGAGGACTGACCAACGTAATTCAGCATAATTACATCGGCGGAACTGACTGCCGCGCTTAACAAATTCTGTATCACGATCGGCAGTACCAGCTTGAATATCTGTCTGTAAAATGTATCTTTATTTGCTATACTATTTGTCATATTATTTTCATCCTTAATATAAATTTATGTAATAATCTGCGAATTTACTGTATCAATATCCGCACAAGTTGCTCTGCTCATCTTTATTGCATCAATATCCTCACAAACTCTGCTAAGCCCTGCTCATCTTCTTTATCGAATCTCGCAAGAACCGGGCTGTCAATATCCAACACTCCCACGATCTCTTCCCCCTTATGCATCGGTATAACGATCTCTGAATTCGATGCACTGTCACAAGCAATATGCCCGGGGAATTCATGCACATTCTCCACCAGCATGATCTCATCTTGCTGTACCGCTGTGCCGCAGACCCCGGAACCCACCTGGATCTCTACGCAGGCCGGCTTCCCCTGGAACGGCCCCAGCACCAGTTTACCATCCTGCATGAGATAGAATCCGGCCCAGTTGATATCGGTCAATGCCTGATATAACAGGGCAGAAGCATTCGCAAGATTGGCAAGCAGATACGGAACTCCGTCTGTCAGCCCTTGAAGCTGTGTTCTAAGGAGACGATAGAGCGCTTTCTTTTCTGCGGGATATGTTATAGACGTTGTCTTCATATATGTATTTCCCTTTCTATATTAATTAGTTTTTGTCTTCAAAATTCCTTCGTAATATCGGTCACGCCATACTGCTCCTTGAATATCTGCAGATCCTTCTCATTGCGGATCAGCATGATATCCGTGAATTTACCCGTCTGCAGATCGCGGAAACCAGCCACCTGCTCTCCGGTGCATATGCTACAGCGTAAGATAGGTTTTTGGGTGGACGGATCGTAGGGCGCTGCCGGGGTGCTGCGGGTTGATTTCTTAAATAACCGGAACATGGCTTACTCCTTTCAGTTCCCAATAGAACACATATTGCTGCATAACTCCTTCATACCCCTTATACCTCCTACGCGGAAATCCCCTCTTATAATGCTTTCTCAACGCCTGCAGGATATGTGTATCCTTCGGAAATGCCTCCAGATGATGCAGCCCAAACAGGCAGATACAGTCTGCCACTTTCTCTCCCACACCATACAATTTCAGCAATTCCGCCTTCGCATCCCGATACTTCATCTCCTGTATCTTCCTAAGGCTGATCTCCTCTTGCACGATACTCCTGGCAGTCCGTACCACATACTTACTCCGATAGCCCAGATTACATTCCTTAAGTTCATCCTCTGGCAGGAACGCCAGCGCCTCCGGTGCAGGGAACGTATAGTAACGCTCTCCCCGGAAATTCCTCTTCTCTTCGCCGTACCGCTCACAGAGATTCTGGATACACCTGCGGATCCTCACAATATTATTCTGCTGTGAGATGAGAAATGAGACCGTCATCTCCCACAACTCCTGATGTAAAATGCGGATTCCCAGACCAAACTGCACCGCATTCATCAGATATTTATCGTTAGGGTTAACCGATTCTATGTATCCGCCGTAATCACAATCCAGATCAAAATAGCTTCTCCAGAATTCTTCGAATTCCTCTTCCCCGCAGGAAAAGGTGCATTCTTTTCCATTCTGTTCTATTTCCAGATATCTGCCCGCGGCAACCACGCTGTAGGTATTCTCTTTTACTTGTGCCATCCGAAAACACTGCCCGGAGTCACAGATCTGCCTTATGTCGAAATTCTCTATTGTTCTTTTGACCATTCGCTTTATCCTATTCTCATTTACACGACTGCCTCAATTAATGTCTTGGCCAGCTTCCTTTACCCTTACAAGGGTTTCAAAGATCCTATTTGCTACTCTGACATTACCGTCTTCTATTTTCACAAACCCAAACATCATCGCCAATTCTGTTATGCCATCATCAGGATTATAGAGAATACTCTGCCCCCGGAACAACAAAGCATGTATCATCTCTCTAAGCTCCATATACGCATCAATCTTCCCGATCAGCGAATCAAATAACGTATTCTTCTCATGCAGCAATATGTTAACAGCTTCTAGCATCCCTTCCTTTGTCCACGCACTGGATTTATCGGGAAACACAGCATCCCCGGCCACATGCTCATCAATCAGTTTGCACAGCCTGGATACTAAGAATGGATAACCGTCTGTATAATCATACAGCATTTGAGCCATCTTGCGGATACTCATTCCTGTCCTATTATCATTTTCATAATCAAAGAGCATTCCTTCTATGTCTTTCACTGAAAAACTCATATCTATCAGAAAATCAGCCGCAATGTTCCACGGACTGTTCATTTTCTCTTCTCCATCAGCCGCATCACCCGCTTCTTTACTCCCGCATTAATTCACATCCGCAGACTCCTGCGGCAAGAACTGTACATTCAGATCCACATTTCCTTCGATCCCATCTACGCTCCCCTTCTCCGAATACTGCCAGAAGGAGAAGTAATACGGCGTCTGCGGCACAGGCTCATAATCCGCATACCAGATCGGATAATCCGCCAATGCCTCCATATCATATTCAAAAGCTTCCCAGACCATATTGCTGTAGATCATAGGCTGATAGCCTGCTTCTTTCATCTTCTCACAGAACAGGATTGTATTCTTCGTAAATTGCTCCCCCGTCACATTGTCAGTGCGGGCTGTATCATCCCGGATCCGCTCCGGGTCAAATACGACCGGAAGCTCCAGATCATGCCCCTTAAGCTGTCCCAACACCAGTTCAACCTCCTGAAGCGTCTCCTCTTCATTGACGGCCTGGGAGAATATATAGATACCCACCTCAATTCCGGCATTATGCGCATTCACGATATTCTGCTGGAATTTGGCGTCCGCACACAGCGTACCCTGCTCTCCATATCCTCTGTACCCGATACGCAGAAATGCAAAACCATACCCCGCCGCCTTCACCCGGCCCCAGTCAATATCACCCTGATGCTCCGATACGTCTATCCCTTTGCGGATAGAATATCGCTCGTCTCCCGTATACTGAATTCCCGCTTCTGTATTCGTAAGACAGGACCAGTTGTAATCATGCTTCCTGACGGCAGGATCGATCTCTGCCTCGTGCCATTCTCCCCACGCATCGACAAATCTAAGCATCTTTGGGGCTGCCGGATCTGACTCATGACTCAATATCCCGTCTGCATCCTCTTCTTTTCTCTCTGTCCCGTCTGCCTTCTCCTCTTCTATCTCTGTCCCGTCTGCCTTCTCCCCTTCTATCTCTGTCCTGTCTGCCTTCTCCTCTCTTATCTCCGTCTCTTCCTGCCGCATTTTGCCGCATCCTGTCAGAAAAATACAGCTCAAAACCACTCCAAAAATTATAAAAATATCTATATATCTCTTCATTTTCTCCCTCAGCCCCTATATCTATGAAAAAACTTAAGTTTTTTTTAAATATATCTTGCTTTTTATTCCATACTATATTATACTAAGTGATGTAGAAAGAACACTTTCTACAACCCCTTATTAATTATTTATACTCCCCTCAAAAGACCGATGGCTCCCCCATCGGTCTTTTACTTTTTACCGCCGCTTTCCAGCATCAGCAGTATCAGTCCGGGAGCACACACTTCCAGCACACACTTCCGCTTCATCGCCGTCTTCCGCCAAGCAGACGCAGCACAAACAGTACGATCAGGAACGGAACTATGATCGGAGCAAGGAGCGAAAAGATACCTCCGATCACCGCGACTACCAGCATAAGCACTCCAAGAATTCCCAGTGCAAGGATCAGTCTCTTACACCAGGAATGCCAGCCGTACACCCTGACGCGTCCTCTCTCCTGCCTCTCCTGTCCGTATGTCTGGCGGCTGGGCTCGTAATTATATTCTTCCCGGGCATTCCCTCCGCCCGCAGATTCAATGATCGTCCGGGCAATTACCCACGGATCTCCCAGTTCGTCGATCACAGCCTCCTCCTGTCTTCCCTTGCGGACCTCATCACTGATATAACCGTCATAATAATTGATATTCTCCTGTATGATCGGACCGCTTAGATCATTCGCCAAAGCATGCCTCATCTTCTCTAAAAATTCATATTTTGTCATAGATATCCTCCTGGGTATGTTCTATACTCCCGCGATCGGGTACAAAATGATTCCGAAGGCTTCTGGTGCAACAAAAAACCCTTGAACTTAGAATATCACATACTCATGTGTATTCCAAGTCCAAGGTTCTTAAAATTTCTTAATACATCTCTTAACCAGCGCCCACGGTCCCAATGCTAAACTTCAAAGATCAGATCTCCGTAAGACGGCATCGGCCATGCTTCCTTATCAACGATCATCTCCAGCTTATCCACCGGCGCGCGGAGCGCTTCCATCGCAGGAACCACGTCAAAATGATAGAATCTTGCCTGATCTTCTCCCTCATTCATCGCCGCAGCCTCATCTGTGAGTTTCATAAGCTGCGTTAATGCCTGCTTCGTATCGGCAAGCAGACCGGATATCTCCGCAAGAAGCTCAGCCTGCACCGCAGCATCCGCACCCGCAGCCTTTACCGCGAGAACCGTATCGGCAAGCTCCTTCGTATACTTGATCACCGCCGGGATAAACTGCTTGCTTGCCATATCAATCATAGTCCGTGCCTCGATATTGATTGCCTTCGCGTAATTCTCATACTTGATCTCCGCACGGGACTCCAGTTCCGCCTTCGTAAATACTTTGAATTTCTCGAACATCGCAACTGCTTTGTCCGTTGTAAGGGCAGGAATCGCCTCAACCATAGAGCGGATATTCGGCAGACCGCGCCGCACAGCCTCCTCCACCCACTCGTCGGCATATCCGTTTCCATTGAATACGATCCTGTAATGCTCGGTCGCATATCTCTTGATCAGATCATGCAGCGCTTTGTCGAAATCCTCCGCATTCTCCAGTACGTCGCATGCCTCTGCAAATGCCTCTGCAACGATCGTATTCAGTACCACATTCGGCCCGGCGATAGAGTCACGGGAACCGACCATACGGAACTCGAATTTATTGCCGGTAAATGCAAACGGTGATGTACGGTTCCTGTCCGTCGCGTCTTTCGCAAGATCCGGCAGCGTCCTGACGCCGGTCTCCAGCTTCCCGCCCTTCAGGCTGTGGGTCGCCTCGCCTGTGCTGATCAGCTGCTCTAATACATCCTCCAACTGCTCCCCTAAGAATACCGAAATGATCGCCGGAGGCGCCTCATTCGCTCCAAGCCTGTGATCATTGCCCGGATCCGCCGCAGACTCGCGCAGCAGATCTGCATGCTCATCCACTGCTTTCAGTATACAGGTAAGCACCAGAAGAAACTGAATATTCTCATGGGGAGTCTTGCCCGGATCAAGAAGATTCTTGCCGTCGTCCGTCGTAAGAGACCAGTTATTATGCTTACCGGAACCATTTACCCCGGCAAACGGCTTCTCATGAAGCAGGCATTTCATCCCATGCCGGCACGCTACCCTCTTCAAGGTCTGCATCACCAGATGATTGTGGTCAACCGCCACATTCGCCTCCGCATAGATCGGCGCCAGCTCATGCTGTGCCGGTGCAACCTCGTTATGCTGCGTCTTCGCTGTTACTCCAACCTTCCACAGTTCTTCATTCACATCCTTCATGAATCCCGCGATCCTCTGCCGAATGGTTCCAAAGTAATGATCGTCTAACTCCTGCCCCTTCGGCGGCATTGCCCCAAAGAGGGTACGTCCGGTATAGATCAGATCCTTTCTCTGCATGAACTTGGCTGCATCTACAAGGAAATATTCCTGTTCCGGCCCAACAGACGGCGTAACCTTCTTTGACGTTGTATTTCCAAACAGACGGATCAGTCTCAATGACTGTGCATTAACTGCTTCCATGGAACGCAGAAGCGGAGTTTTCTGGTCGAGGGCCTCCCCTGTGTAGGAACAGAATGCTGTAGGAATACAGAGCGTCGCTCCAGCCGCATCATGCCTTACGAATGCCGGAGACGTGCAGTCCCATGCCGTATATCCTCTTGCCTCGAACGTCGCCCGAAGTCCCCCTGACGGAAATGAAGACGCATCCGGCTCGCCTTTGATCAGTTCCTTACCGGAAAAGCTCATCAGCACCTTGCCGTTCTCCATCGGCGCGGAGATGAAGGAATCATGCTTCTCCGCCGTTACTCCGGTAAGAGGCTGGAACCAGTGTGTATAATGGGTCGCCCCTTTCTCGATCGCCCACTCCTTCATCTCGTGTGCGATCACATCGGCTGTAGTAAGGCTCAGCTCCTTGCCTTCTTCGATCGTCTTCTTCAGATCCTTATAAACCTTCTTGGGTAAACGTTCCTGCATAACCTTATCGTTGAATACATCTTCCCCAAATATCTCAGCTACATTTAAAAGTTCGCTCATATCTTCTATCTTCCTTTCTATGTAAATGCTTCTTCTAGTATACTGGCTCATTGATATTCAAGCCGGCCTGAATATCAACAGGACAGTATACTAGAAAAAGGCACCCCGACCTTCGGTCGGAACGCCTTCGTTCTATCTACGCCTGTTAGTATACCTCAATCCACTGGAAAAGGCAAGCAAAAATTGTACTTTTATTACGCTTTTCCAACTGAACCGAATAATTCCATCTTCTCTTTTACCTTATCGATAATTGCCTCATAGCCAGGCTTCAATAACTTACGCGGATCGAATCCCTTGCCTTCCAGGTCCTTGCCTGCTTCAATATACTTACGTGTAGCGTCAGCGAATACCAACTGGCACTCTGTATTAACATTGATCTTGGCAACGCCCAAGTCGATCGCTTTCTTGATCATATCATCCGGAATACCTGTACCGCCGTGAAGAACTAACGGCATATCTCCTGTAAGCTGCTGGATCGCATCCAATGTCTCGAAGCTTAAGCCGGCCCAGTTCTCAGGATACTTGCCGTGGATATTACCGATACCTGCTGCCAGCATGTCCACACCGAGATCAGCGATCATCTTGCATTCGTTCGGATCTGCGCACTCGCCCTGTCCTACAACGCCGTCTTCCTCTCCGCCGATGGAGCCTACCTCTGCCTCCAGAGACATTCCCTTCTCACGGCAGATCTCGATCAGTTCTTTGGTCTTAGCAACATTCTCTTCGATTGGATACTTGGAGCCGTCAAACATGATAGATGTGAATCCGGCCTCGATACACTTCTTACATCCATCATAGGAACCGTGGTCAAGATGTGTAGCTACCGGAACAGTAATACCCATCTCTTCAACCATCGCTGCTACCATATCCTGAACTGTCTTGAATCCGGTCATGTACTTTCCTGCACCCTCGGATACACCTAAGATTACCGGTGACTTTGTCTCCTCGGCTGCTGTCAGGATAGCCTTCGTCCACTCAAGGTTGTTGATGTTGAACTGTCCTACTGCGTAGTGGCCTGCTACTGCTTTTTCAAGCATCTCTTTTGCTGATACTAACATATTAATTCCTCCAATTCCTTCTGCCCCTGTAGATGCTGTGACATCCGCGGCATGTTATAATTTTCACTTTTTTTATTATATATCAAAATGGGGGAAAAAACAATAAAAGAATTACATCTTATTATCCGATAATATGATCTCCAGCTTATCCGCCTGTGTCGTCTTGATCAGCTCTTCATTCGTGACAAAGTTAAGCAATGCGTCGATCACCGCCGTCTCATTCAGGTGGGCATAATCCTTATAATAACTGAAAGGTTCTTCCTTCCCCGCTGACAGCAGTACATAATCCGCCAGATCCGACACCGGTGAACGGGCGAATGCCGTGATCGCTATCATCTTAAGTCCCTTCTCCTTTCCAAGCTCCATTCCCTGAACGACCTGCTTAGAAGTGCCCGACTGTGAGATGGCGATCAGGATATCACCCTCATCCGCGAGGTTCACATGATTCAGAAAATATTCCGGCGCTACATTATAGGTGCTCTTGATCCCAAGCCTCCCCAGACGGAATCCCATATACTGTGCCAGCGGGCTTGTATTGCCTACCGCCATGATATGTGCCTGCTTACAGCCCTTAAGAAGCTCCACGCAGCCGCGTATCACTTCAAGGTCCAGCCGCCTTCCGATCGCAAGCATCGTCTTCGCAAATTCACCGAACATTGCCTCCACCGTATCCTTGCTGTCAGGCAGATTCATACTGTTATACTGCTGCCGTCCCAGGTCCCTTGCAAGGGAGATCCGGAACTGGTAATAACCGGTGTAACCTATATGATGGCACATGCGCACAACCGTCGCATCACTGACCTTACTGTTCTTCGCCAGCTCAGACACATTGCACTCCACCGTCTTCTGCGGATTCTGCAGGACAAAATTAGCCACCTTCTTCTCTGCGGAGAAGATATGGTCGTACTGCTCCCGTATGACTTCAAGCACTTCTCGCTCCAGAATATCATTCTTACTCAACATTGACACCTCGACTATATTATATTAGTACAGAGCTGCCTTCCCCGCTGTCTGGAATAACTCAAGCTTATGATATGCCACTTCCTTCATAGCGGCAATACACGGAGGTTCGATCGTATTCGGCTCCCTTAAGGACTTGTCAGCCAGTACCTCTCTCATTTTATCATAATATGCCGCCTTTATGTCACTGGAAATGTTAATTTTATTGACGCCAAGCGTCACAGCCTTTCCAATCTCATCATCTGGATTATTGGAACCTCCGTGAAGGACGATCGGAACAGACACTTTGGACTTGATTTCTTTTAACAGATCCAGCTTAAGCTCCGGCTTCATCCCCTTGGGGTAGAGACCGTGACTTGTACCGATCGCGACAGCCAGCGTATCGATACCGGATTCCTCCACGAACTTCACGGCGTCCTCGGGATTCGTATAGATGATCTGGTTCGCACCTGCCTCAGCCTCGGCGTCTGTAGAGCCGATCGTTCCAAGCTCGCCTTCTACGGATACATTGACCGGGTGCGCCGCTTCTGCAGCCTTACGGCAGTTTGCAATATTCTCTTCAAACGGCAGGGAAGAACCGTCAAACATAACAGACGTGAATCCTGCCTGTATCGCTTTGATGATGATCCCAAAGTCCCCGCAGTGATCCAGATGGATACATACCGGAATCCTTGATCGGTATGCCCTCTCCGTAACTGCCTTCACCATCTCTGTACCTATGTGCTCCAGTTCATCGGGATGTATCTCGATAATAACCGGCGCATCCTTCTCTTCGCACGCCTCCATGATCCCCTTGAACATAGCATAGTGGCTGATATTGAATGCCGGAATCGCAAAATTATTCTCATTTGCTTTTTCCAAAATGTCCTTCATATTCATCAACATAGTTTTTCCCTCCGTGTAATTATATTTCCTATATATTCTCTATTTTAGCCCGGCCGACCGTATGTGTCAACGTTTCTAAGAAATTTTATTTCATTAACATTCGTCCATTTCCTGTCCGCCGAATTTCACATATCCCGGATGCTTCCCGCCAGGATTGCTTGCCCGATATGATGCAACCAGCTTCCTGATCTCATCCTTCGGAAGTTCATTCCACTTCCCCAGCACCTTCGCCAGATATGTGATCTTGGCATTATATTCCAAAGTCTCCGTCTTATAATAAGCCTTGATCAGATCTGCCCCTACCGTAACCGTTCCGTGATTCTCCAGGATAAATGCATCATAACTCTGAAGATACGGGATCAGTCCATCCGCAAGCTCCTGTGTGGACGGCTGCGCATAGGGAACGATCGGGACCGCGCCCAGTGCATACACCGATTCCGGCAGTATGTATTCATCCAGCGGAATATGCGCCACCGCAAATGTCGTCGCATACGGCGGATGTGCATGTACCACCGCGCCCACATCTTCACGCACCGAATATACCCTAAGATGTACTTTTACCTCCGAGGACGGCCTGTACTCTCCCTCTATAGTCTCTCCTTTATCGTTGACCTTGACGATCATCTCTGGAGTCAGATATCCTTTGCTGATTCCCGTCGGCGTTGTAAGATATTCTTTGTCATTTAGCTTAACTGTGATATTGCCGTCGTTAGCCGCCGCAAATCCATTCGTATAGATCCGTCTCCCGATATCGCAGATCAGCTCTTTTAGTTCTGTCTCCTTCACTTTTCATCCCTCCTCTCTTCGCTCACTCCAGTGTCAGGATCACCTTGATCGCCTTCTTATCCGCCACAAGCTGTACAACTTCCTGGATATCCTCCACACTTCTCACATGACTGTAGAAATCCTTAGGATCGATCACGCCCTTCCTGATCAATTCCACATTTTCAGCAGTGATCTCGTACTGTCCATATGGGAAATTCAACATCTGCAGCCGGGTATTATTCTTAAGCTCCAACAGGTTCAGGGAAGAATCTGTATTACGGAGAACCCCCATAGAGCCGATGATTCCATAAGGCCGCAGCAGATGCGAGCCTTCCAATAATATAGAAGTAAGTCCCACGATATCGATCACTCTGTCAAATAGCCTGCCCTCCAGCGCTTCTTTTTTATCTGTTTGGTTAAAATTAATCGTCTCATCCACCTGGGATAAGGTCTTCGCCAACTTAAGCCTGTCCTCCACGCCGTCGATCACCGTGATCGTCTTCGCTCCCAGGTAACGCATGTATTTCATGGTCGCAAGCCCCATCGGGCCTGCTCCGTATACCAGAACATCCTTATCCGCTACATCAAAATTCCGTGCCGCGCTGAAGCATTCATTCAGCGTCATAAGATCTCCGCCGTCGATCAGATCGAAATCTGACGGAATCTGTACGCACTCCAATTGCCTTGGTATCAGCTCTGATTCTGATACTCCGTCGTCGATCATCGCCTTCTGATCCTGCACAAGGGCATAATCGCACATCGCGCCCCAGGTACACCCATAACGGGTTCCCGGCATGATTCGGACGATCGGATTTAAGATGCGGTCCCCTACCTTATAATTTCTCACTTTACTGCCCAGTTCCACGATATCCCCGACGCCCTCATGGCCAAGAAGCGTCGGAAAGCTGTCTACCGTAACCGGCATCTCTCCCCGGATAATGTGGAAATCCGTACCATTACAGAAGCCGCAGGTCTTCATCCTGATCAGTGCCTCATAAGGTCCTATTTCCGGAACCGGCACATCACGCACCAGTTCTACTTCTCCGTTCCCAAGCGCCGCAATCCCGCGCATATATTTTCCTTCCATATAATCTCCTCCTTAGGATAATATTCCACTATCTCTTCATACTCCCGGACAATCTTCCGTATCTCAGACTTCCTTATTACATTTTGGCACATAGATCTCTTCTGTCACATTCTTGCCCGCAATCGCAGGGATTTCTTCCATAGAAGCGACTTCTCCCGCCGCCCATAGCTGTATCAGAAGATTTCCCATAGCCGTCGCCTCCGGGTGTCCCGCAATCACCCGGCATCCGGTCGCATCCGCCGTACACTGGTTCAGATACCGGTTATTCCTGCCTCCGCCCACAATATAAATGGTATGGATCTTCTCCCCCGTCACCTCTTCGATCTGTTCGTTGTGCCTGCGGTATTCGCTGGCAAGTCCCTGAACGATCACCTGTATCACATCCACAGGCGTATCCGGTATCTTCTGTCCGGTCCTTTGACAGAACTTCCGTATCTTCTCCGGCATATCCCCCGCCTCAGCAAAATCCGGCGCATCCACATCTATAATAGACGGAAAAGCCATCTTCCCGGCCGCCTGTTTTGCGATTTCAGGAATCTCTGCTGTCACGCCCTCTTTCTTCCAGCTGCGTACACATTCCTCCATAAACCACAGCCCGGTAATATTGCGGATCAGCCGGTATCTTCCGCCTGGCTGTCCTTCATTGGCCATCTGATATCTGCATGCCTGCTCTGACCGGTAAGGGGTATCACAGACGATCCCCTTCACAGACCATGTTCCGCTGCTGATAAATGAACACCCTCTTCTCCTTGGAATGATACTGACGGCAGACGCCGTATCATGGCACGCCGCCAGTACCACCATTGTATCCTCAAGATTCCCGATCCCCCGGCTGATCTCCCGTTTTAACCGTCCTACAGTGCTTCCCGCCTCAGACAGCGGACCGAAGATCTTCCCCGGGATCCCAAGATCTTCTATCAATTCGTAATCCCACTCTCTCTTCCCGATATCCATGAGCCTTGACGTGGTAGCGATCGTCGCTTCATTCACCGTCCCGCCGGTAAAAAGATACGCCATCAGATCGGGCATGAAAAGCAATCGTTCTGCCTGATCAAGCGGCTTATGCCCGATCTCTCTCATTCCCTTTAAGATGCTTGCCGTACACGTACCGGAGAAGCTGCCGCCAATCCGGGCATACAGTGAATCGTCGTGAAAATATTTCCCGCAGATACCGTTACTTATACTGTCCCGGTATGCGATCGGCTTCTCGAGTAATCTCCCATCCCTGTCAAGCAATCCGAAATCCGTCCCGAACGTATCAAACCCGATCGACACGACTGGTTCTCCTTCTCTGGCCGCTTCCCGGATCACCTCTGTCACATTCCTGGTAATTCCATATACATCCCAACGGTAATGTCCGTCCTCCATGACCGGCTCATGCTTAAACCTTGCCAGCACCTTCATAGAGAGGCAGCCTCCCGAATAAACTCCCTCTATCACCCTGTAGCTGCTTGCCCCAATATCAACTGCCATCACTCTGCCCATAGAATTACCTCTTACCGTTCAATCCTTCTCTGGGATGCCGTATTCATGAATTCTTCGATCTGACTCTCGCTCCTCACCGCCATATGACCGCCGATCTGCGTAGAATTCACCGCACCGACGGCACAGGCGAACCTGGCGCTCTCTTCAAGCGTCCTGCCCTTCAATACCGAATGGATGAAGCCTGCAGCGAAGTTGTCCCCGCATCCTGTCGTGTCCTTTGCCTCTATACAGAATGGATCCATATAGAATTCTGTCTTTGCGTCTCTGACGTAGCAGCCCTTGGCACCCAGCTTGATCACCACCGTCTTCACACCGCGTCTTAAGATCTCAGCGGCCGCCTTCCTCTCATCCTGTTCTCCCGTGATATACACTGCCTCATCAATACTTGGCAGCAGATAATCCACATAAGGCAGTACATGGTCCATTGCATGAGGCCCAAGCTTCTCTACGTCATGGTCCATATCTGCGAATGTTACCGCACCGGCTTCTCTTGCCGCCTGCATCAGTTCTCTCATCCCGCACCGATCCAGATGATAAGAGGTATACATACTGCCGACACACACCGCCCTGGTATTCTTCAACCCCTCACAGTCAATCTCGTTAAGGGCAATCCCTTCGTTCTCTCCCTTTGCCAGAAAGAACTTATGGTTCCCAGCCGAATCAATCGCAACAAACGCACTGGTAGAACGGCTGTTTTCATCCCGGACGATCTGTGAAGTATCAACACCTTCATTCCGAAGATCCTGATATATCGCATTTCCCGCCATGCCTGTATCTATCTTGGCAAGCAGCGCCGTCTTATTTCCAAGCCTGCTTAAGACCACCGCTTCGTTGGTGGCGTCCCCTCCGGAAGTAAAGACTGCCCTCTTTAAGACTGTCACGGAATTCTGAAAATCCTCTTCCTCGATTCCTTCCAGCAGAATATCCTGGACACAGGCTCCAATACAAAAAATATCATATTTTACTCTATCCATACCCGCCATCCTTACATCTTGATAATGCCTTTCACAACATTCTGTGCATCTTCTACCACTGTGGCAAATGCTTTGTTTGATTCGTCCAGGGTAAACTCGTGAGTCACGATCTGCTTTACATTGATACTTCCGCCAGAGATCGCCGCAATCGCCGCCGGATACAGATTACAGTAACGGAATACGCATTTGATCGTTACCTCCTTCTCCATGGCCTGGAAGAAATTGTACTTGATCTCGCTCTCTGAGGACATGCCTACCAATACGATCGTTCCACCCTTCTTAGCAACATGAGGCGTCTGCGCAATGGTCACCGGAGATCCTGCCGTCTCGAACACCACATCCGGCCCGTCCCCAAGGATCTCTCCTATTCTCTGAAGAAGATCTTCCTTCTGGACATTAATAACATAATCCGCCCCCATATTCCGGGCGAATTCCAATCTCTTATCATGGAGATCCGCTACGATGACTCTGGAAGCTCCCCGTGCCTTCGCCGACAAGAGCGTCACCAGACCGATACACCCGGCTCCAAGGATCACCACCGACTGTCCCAGAGATACCCCGCCGAGGCTAGTCGCATGCAGGCCCACCGCAAGCGGTTCCACAAGCGCGCCTTCCATCGTCGATACATTCTCAGGAAGCTTGAAGCACATATCCGCCGGATGTGAGACATATTCCTTCAGCGCCCCTGCAACCGGCGGCGCAGCGAAGAACTTCATCTCCGGGCAGAGATTATATCTTCCTGATTTGCAGAATTCACATTTACCGCAGGCATAACCCGGTTCTAATGCCACCCTGTCATTAACCTTCAGATGCTTCACTCCCCCGCCTACTTCCACAACGGTTCCCGACACCTCATGTCCCAGCACGAATTTATCACGGAGCACACAGTCCCCTACTCTTCCGTCCTTGAAGAAATGCACGTCCGATCCGCAGATTCCATTATATTCAATCTTCACCACCACATGGCCCGGCGTTACTTCCGGCCTTGGTTCCTCTGCGATCTCCATCTTTCCTGGTTCTGTCAAATATACTACTTTCATGTTCATTCCTCCTCTCGTCACAGAATCGCAAGCTCCGTATCCCTGTCAAACAGATAGGCTTTCTCCAGATCAAACGCCAGCCTGATCCCGCCGCCTTCTTTCGCCTCTGTCTTCGCACTCACACTTGCAATGATCCTGTTTCCGGCATATTCAAAATACAGCAATGCTTCTGCCCCCAGAAGCTCGTAGACCTGCACTTTTACGTCTGCAGCCCACTGTTCAAGCCTTTTATCCGAATCATCCAGGGCCTTGATATCCCCCGGCCGGATTCCCATGATGATCTGATTATCTATGTATCCTTTCAGACACTCCTTCTTATTCTCCGGCATCCGAAGCTTAAGCCCCCCTGTTTCCAGATAAATATCTCCTGCTTCCTCCTTCACTGTCATATGCAGGAAATTCATCTGCGGAGAACCGATAAATCCTGCTACAAACAGATTCCTCGGCTTCGCATAGAGGTTATCCGGTGTATCCACCTGCTGGATCACTCCGTCCTTCATGACGACGATCCTCGTCCCAAGCGTCATGGCTTCCGTCTGATCATGGGTAACATATATGATCGTCGCGCCAAGACGCTTATGAAGCTGGGCAATCTCCACCCTCATCTGCACACGCAGCTTGGCGTCCAGGTTCGAGAGCGGTTCATCCATCAGGAATACCTTCGGCTCTCTCACGATCGCCGCCCCCATCGCCACTCTCTGTTTCTGTCCACCTGACAGTTCCTTTGGTTTCTTCTTCAGCTGGCTCTCCAGATCCAGGATCCTCGCAGCCTCCTGTACCTTCGCATCGAGTTCTGCCTTAGAGAGCTTCTTCCTTCGCAGCCCGAACGCAATGTTATCATAGATCGTCATATGCGGATACAGTGCATAACTCTGAAATACCATCGCCACATCCCTGTCTCTTGCCGGAACATCATTCATCAGACCGCCGTCAATCGTCAGTTCTCCTGCCGTGATATCCTCAAGCCCGGCAATCATCCGCAGCGTGGTGGATTTCCCGCATCCGGAAGGCCCGACGAATATAATAAATTCCTTATCCCCGATCTCCAGATTAAAATGATCTACGGCGCTCACTCCGTTAGAATATGTCTTACATATATCCTTTAAAGTAATATTGGCCATCCCAAACCTCCTACTTACTTAACCGGTCCCTCTCCTATCTGTACATGGGACCATTCTTCCATTATATTTCCCTCAGAATCAGACACAGGTATACGCGCCGTCAACCACGAAATCCGATCCCGTTGTAAATGAACTGGCGTCGCTTGCCAGATACAGCGCAACTCCCTGAAGTTCTTCCGGGTTCCCCATTCTCGCAGACGGGGACAGCTCTGTCCATCTCGGGATCAGCTCATGTCCTCTGATCAGATCTGTCATAATGTATCCCGGGCTGATACTATTTACCCGGACATTCTTATCCGCCCATTCCACCGCCAGAGACTTGGTCAGCATGATCACCCCTGCCTTGGAGGCATTGTACGCAACCTGGGGCTGCGGGATATTCACGATATGACCAGACATAGACGCCGTATTGATGATCGAACCGCCGCCCTGCCGGATCATATATCTTCCCGCCGCCGTCGCCGTCAGGAACACTCCCGTTAAGTTAATATCGATCACCTTCCGCCACTGCTCATAGGTCATCTCTTCCGCCGGTACGTTGATAGAGATTCCCGCATTGCAGAACGCGATATCGATCCGTTCCATCTCTTTTGCCATCTCCCTGCACATACGCTCCACCTGCTCAGGAGAGGTCACATCTGCCTGGATTCCCATGGCCTTCACATGATATTCCCTGGCAATCTGTTCTGCCGCCTCTCTGGCCTTCTCTCCGTTGATATCTGCGATCGCAACATCTGCTCCCGCCGCGGCAACCGCAGATGCATAATTGAATCCGATTCCCTGTGCACCGCCGGTTACGATCGCTTTCCTGCCTTTCAGGCAGAATTTATCCATAATATTCATAATCCTTGATACCTCCTGTTCGTGGCACTGCCTTCTTACTCTATAGCTTTATCCCTTCACCGCTCCAGCCGTAAGCCCTTTGATCAGAGACTTCTGCGAGATCCACCCGAATATCATAGGCGGAACACAGGAAATGGACGCCGAGGCAGACAACTGTGCAATAAACTGCCCCTGCTGCTGTCCGAATCTCGCCATGTATACCGGAAGTGTCGCCGTCGCATTTGTCGTCAGGTTATATCCCAGGAAGAATTCATTCCAGATGAATACCGCTACCAGGAGCCCTGCCGTCATGATCCCCGTCTTCGTCAGCGGAATCACAATTCCCATGATCAGCTGGACACTGCTGCACCCGTCGATCTTAGCCGCCTCCACGACTTCCTCCGGAACATCCTTGAAGAACGAATACAACAACCAGATACAGATCGGCAGATGAAATCCCACATAGAGGAACAGAAGCCCCGCCCTCGTATGATTTAGCTGCAGTTCGTTAAAGATCAGATACAGCGGGATCAGAACCGCCACCGGAGGAAGCAGGATCGTCGTCACAAACCAGTTATAGAGACTCTCTCCTTTGCCTTCCTTCTTGAACCTTGCGAATACAAGCGCATATGTGGCTGGTATTCCGATGATCAGGCAGAGACACGTTCCTGCGATCACATGGAACACCGTATTCTTCAGGTAATTGATCATAGATGCATTCGCGAGCACCTTCTGCCAGGTCACAAGCGTCGGATGAAACAACAGCGACGGCACGGCCGCTTCTGCCTCAGTTTTAAAGCCGCTTAAGATCATATATAAGATCGGGAAAAAATAAAGCAGCGCAAAAGCCAGTATCAATATTCCGGCAATCCATCTCCTGGCTTCCCGTTTTGCGGCCGCTTTTCTACTCCTTGAATCACGCTGGATAGCTACCTTCTTCACTTTATCCCTCCTCTACTGATACAGTTCACGGCGTTTCTTGATCGTGCGGAATATCAGATTGATCACTGTAAGCGTCACCGCTACCGTGATAACCGATAGACTCGCCGCCCTGCCTACATTAGAACCGCTGAACAACGCCTTGTAAATATAGTACGTCAGTGTATAGGTCTTCTGTCCCGGTCCTCCTGATGTAGTCGTGAGAATCAGACCGAATTCCTTCACAAGGAAGATCAGCCCCAGCATCAGCGCCACCTGCATATGGTTGAATATCATAGGAAGCTTGATCTTAAAGGTCATCTCGAACCAGTTGCATCCGTCCAGATTCGCACGCTCCAGCACTTCTTCCGGAATCCCCTGCAGGCCTCCCAGAAGTACAAGCACAAAGAACGGCATCCATTGCCATACGAACAAGAACACCAACAGAGGTCTGGAATAATAGCTGACAAAATCAATCGCTTTTATTCCCAGCATATCGGCGATCGTTCCTACCCACCCGTAGTTCGTATTCAATATCGTCGTCTTCCAGAGTACGCCTGTGGTGGTCGTCATGACGAAGAACGGGCTTAAAATCAATGTCCGCGAAAGCGTCTTCCCCGGTACATCGCAGTCCAGCATCAGCGCGATCAAATAGCCGAATACCATGCACAGGATCAGCGCCGAACCAATCAGTACGATCGTCTGCAGACAGATGATATAGAATTCCGAATCTGTCAGGTAATATTTGAAATTTTTTATACCAACGAATTTTATCCCCTGGTCGGGACGCAGGATATTCCACCTGAGCGTCGAGAAGATGATCGTGAGGATAAATGGTATCTGTGTGGCAATCGCCACAATTATACATGCAGGCGCAACAAAAGTGCGTTCTATATTTTTATTCATAAGCTTCATTCCATTCTTATTTTAGATAAGGGGCGGCTGTCAGCCGCCCCTGTGAATTTTCAAGGCTTATTTGTTACTCTTGGTGTACTGACCGCCTGTCACTCGAACTAATTGCGCAGAATGGGTTTTCAATCTGCAAGGCAGATTTTCGACGGCGTAGCGGTGGCTACGTCTAGGAAATCTAACGCAGCAGATGAAAATTCAGACAAGCAATCAGTCGAGTTGTCAGGTGCTCAGTACACTAATAGCCACCTTCTTCTGCAACTTCTTCGAATACCTTCTGTGTCTCTTTGATCGCTTCGTCCAATGTCATCTCATCCGTTACAAACGCCGCAAGATTCTCTGTCATCTTGTCGCCGGCTTCTACGAATTCCGGAATTGCAATGTACTGCAGGCCGACATATGGAACGTCGTCTTTACATGGATGGTTGAAATCAACACTGTTCAGCGCTTCGATCGTCGGCTGTGCATATGGGAATTCCTTGTACTCATCCAGTTCATAGGTTGACTCTCTGACACCTGACGGTGTTGCAGATCCGCTTGGGTCTACTTCAAGACTTAAGGCCACATAATCCTTAGAGCATGCCCATACCATGAAATCAAATGCAGCCTGCTTCTTCTCGTCGGTCGTATTCGGGTTCATGTTCATACCCCAGTTCCACAGCCAGCCTGACGGAGACTGTACATATCCAACCTTACCCTTGATCTTGGAATCCTCTGCCTCAAGGTTCGGGCCGTTGGAGGTCGCATCATACCAAATACCGCATTTACCAGAGTTCATCAAACTGATACATTCATTGTAGGTATATGTAATAATATCATCCTGTCCTGCGTCACGGAGAATCTTCTTATACATCTCCCATGCAGCTCTCTGTTCTTTTGTATCTACCGTTGCATTCCAATCCATATCATAGAACTTGCCGCCCATGGCATTGATCATCGTCACGAACGGAGCGCCGCTCATGCCCCAGCCAGGTGCACCGCGCATCGTCATACCGGTGATTCCGGCTTCCTCGTCGTCTACCGCCACTGCGATCTCATAGATATCGTCCCATGTCGGATTGTCCGGCATCTCAACGTTGGCATTCGCCAAAAGTTCCTTATTGTACATGAAGAAGCTTGCCTCGCCAAAGAACGGAAGCGCATACAAGTCGCCTGTCTTCGGATCAGATACGGAATCCAGGATACTTGGGAAGTAATCATCAAGATCCAGGGATGCCTTCTGCTCATCCGTCATCTTATCAATATACGGCTGCAGGTTCTCTGCCCATCCATAATTGATCCAGTAGTTCGCCTCATAAGGACCTGTAAAATACACGTCATATGTAGTTCCGCCTGTGGAAGCCTCCAGATTCGCTTTCTCACGAAGATCATTCTCTGGAAGGATCGCGAAATCGATCGTCACACCTTCCGCCTCATAATACTCTTCCGTGAGATCGGCAAGCTTAGAACAGATCGGATTGTTCAGCATTGCGATAGATACGGTGACATCATCTCCGGATGCTCCCTCTTCTGTCTCTGTTCCCTGGGAATCTGATCCGGCGTCTGACCCGGAATCAGAGCTTGAGCATGCCGCCAGACTGCCGCACATAGCTGCCGCTAAAAGAAGCGATACTAACCTTTTTTTCATAATCTTTACCTCCTGCTTTCTGATGCTTTATAAATAATCTGCCAACTATCCGCCCACCGCATCGGGGCCCTTCTCTGCAGTTGATGAAACATGGCAGAATATTTCCTCTTCCTTATTAAAATGTAAATGCTACTTTGACGGATCCTGCTCCGCTGCCGCTCTGTTCAAAAGCCGCCTCGTAATCCTGAAGTGCGAATCTATGAGTGATGACCCCCTCCGACTTAAGCTCTCCCGAACACAGCCCGCGGATCACCTTCGGAAAACATCCGTAGCTTAAGCTTACTCCATGCATATCAAGCTCCTTCCCGTCTCCGATCACACTCCAGTCACAGGTCACCGGCTCTAAGAACAGACTGAATTCGATAAATCGTCCTGCCTTCCGTATGATCTCAAGCCCCTGCTTCACACTGGACGGATGGCCGGTCGCTTCTATATATACGTCACACCCGTATCCTTCGGTCAATTCCATAATCACCGCCTCAAGATCCTTCTTCGCCGGATTGACCGTCCTGTCACATCCGAATTCCTCTGCCATCTTAAGTCTCTCATCATTAAGATCCAGGGCGATCAGACACTTGGGATTCTTCCTCCTTGCCGCGGTGATCATTCCAAGCCCAAGGCATCCTGCCCCTGAGATCACCACGACATCGTCCGCTTCGATCTTCGCTCGGTCTACCGCATGCATGGAACACGCATAAGGTTCGATCAGAAGCGCCTGTTCAAGCGGCATATCCTCCGGTATCTTATATATCAGCGATTCCTTCGTAAGCTTCGCGTATTCCGCAAAACCACCGTTCAGATAATTCTTGAAGCCATATACATTGTGCGGTGCACACAGATGATAATTCCCTTCACGGCAATACCTGCAAGTACCACAGGGAGCGATCTGCTCTACCACTACCCGGTCACCGACCTTGAATTCCTTATCGGCAATCCCGTATGTCTCTTTCTTGTCAATATCTTCCCCTATCTCAACAATGTGTCCTACAAATTCATGTCCGCCGATTGCCGGCACTTCCAGATACGGCGGCTTCTTCCCGTCTCCCCAGAATACGCTGCCCCCTTTGAATGCCTTCAGATCACCGGCACAGATTCCGCAGCCCTCTACTTTTATGATCATCTCCCCTGATCCTGCCCTGGGAATCTCCACCTCTTCATAACGGTAATCATGTGCGCCATATGTAACCAATGCTCTCATCTTTGAGTTCATATTTTCTCTCCTTCCCTGTACAGTAAAAACTTCTTTTACATTTCATCCTGTGTGTCTGACATTTTCTGGAAAGAAATTTTATTTCAAATAACATGCAAAAATACCCCATTAATGTAAATATTTGTATCATTTGTCATATATTTACTTTTTATTCTTGTTTTATTGTGTTTTTTATATAGTATATTATAAAATATTATTTCATAATGTCAATACTTTTTTATAAAAAATGTAAATCCATTTTATTCTCCGAACCTGAAAGTAATATTATTTCACACACATCAAATGACAACCGACTTTCTGATATGTTCCTGCTCCAGTTCATTGATCCTCCGAACCTGAATTACCTCCATTTTGCTTCCCATAACTGCCTGAAATGCTCAATATCTTCTTTCGGCAAGGGCACCTGCTTCCCAAGCATATTTGCAAAAAACAACGTCTTCGTGATCGCCTCTGCAGCCTCCACCTTATTCATGGCCTCTGTAACCGTCTCGCCCACAGCCAGCACACCATGGTTACCCAGCAGAACAATATCTGCATGAGCAAATATTTTCTCAGCTCCGTTCAGGATCTCCTCTGTCCCCGGCCGTCCGTACGGCACGATCTCAAAGGTATCAAAATTCCCCATCATCTCTGGATAAGCATCCGTCGTGACCGGAATATTACAGATCGCATGCGCCGTCATGAATGTCGGATGACAATGCACAACTCCGCCGATATTATCCCGAAGCTTATACGTCATCATATGCATCGGCAGTTCCGATGTAGGCTTACAATTACCTCCGATCTGCTCTCCTTCAGCATCGATAACGGCAATCATCTCTTCTGTCAGCAGCGCCTTATTCTTGGTTGTCGGCGTAATGTAGATCTTGCCGCCCTCCCTGGCGGAGATATTTCCTTCAAATGTATTGACCAGATTCTTCTCGTCCAGGCGTTTCGCCACACTCATCACTTCTTTGATCAATTCTCTGTTCATTTTGCCACCTCTTTCTGCGATTATATGTTTGAACCAACATCATGAAGTGATTATAATCTTTCAATCAAACACCGTCTATACTTTGAATGTTCAGTTGATTTTTTATAATTTTCATTCTATGTAAGGCTCTGCTCGTAGATGACACGGTAAATGAGACTAATTTTCATTCGCGGTCACAGAGCAATCATTCTGCTAAAATGCAGATCGCCGCAATTGCCGCCCGCCACATGAAGAACGTCTCATCCATCTATATCGACGGCAGCTCCACAGCTTACGAATTCATACGTGCTCTGCCGCCGGACCGGCATCTTACGGTCTTCACAAACAGCGCGATCGCTCTCCAATATCTGACTGGATTCCCGAGTATTAATGTGTTCGTCATGGGCGGATTACTCGCCCGGGATAATAATACACCGGATTCTGAGATTACGGCTAATATTGCCAGGAATATCTTCGTCGATGCAGCAGTTATCTCCTGCAGCGGCTTTTCCGCACGCGGATTTTTTAACGATGGTATCACCGGTTCTCAGATCAAAAAAATAATGCTGGAGAATTCCCAGCATAATTATCTATTAGCAGATTACAGCAAATTCAACTCTCAAGGGTTATTCCTGATCAACACCTGGGACGCGGTCGACACTTTGATCTGTGACCGGGCATTCGATGATGAGACGAAGAAGAAGATCTCTGACTGCGGAGTAGATGTGATATTGGGCAGCAATCAGACATAGATGAGTTATTCTCTTAATTTAAAAAAGCTGAGATTCTTTATCTTCAAAGAATCTCAGCTTCTTATTCAGTGACTCCAAGGGGAATCGAACCCCTGATTCCAGCGTGAGAGGCTAGCGTCTTGACCGCTTGACCATGGAGCCTTATTTGTTGTCCCTTCGTATCTCGGACTTGTTTAGTATAGCAAACATCCGACAATTTTGCAAGTGTTTTTTTCAATTTTTACAAATTTTTGTATTTTGTATCTTTGTATTTACTTTGGTAACAGTTCAGACAGGCAAACCTGTCTGAACTGTTACGTTTCTTAGCATATATTCAATCAACTATTAAACCAATTTCATCGGATTAATCTTAATGCCAGGCCCCATAGTAGATGTAAGCGTCACGCTCCTTAAGAACTGACCCTTTACTGCTGCCGGCCTTGCCTTGATGATTGCGTCAATAAGCGTCTGGAAGTTGTCCGTAATCTGCTCCTCGGTAAATGATGCTTTACCTAACGGCACATGGATAATGTTTGTCTTGTCAAGTCTGTACTCGATCTTACCGGCTTTGATATCATGGATTGCCTTTGTTACGTCCATTGTTACCGTACCAGCCTTCGGGTTCGGCATAAGACCCTTAGGTCCAAGAACACGTCCAAGACGTCCAACAATACCCATCATATCCGGTGTTGCAACTACTACATCGAATTCGAACCAGTTCTCGTTCTGAATCTTCGGAATCAGCTCATCGCCGCCCACGTAATCTGCTCCGGCTGCCTTCGCCTCTTCAGCCTTGGCATCCTTCGCAAATACAAGAATACGAACCTTCTTACCTGTTCCGTGCGGCAGTACAACTGCACCACGAATCTGCTGGTCAGCGTGACGTCCGTCACATCCTGTTCTGATATGAGCCTCGATCGTCTCATCGAATTTTGCTACTGCAGTCTTTTTAACCAGTGACACCGCATCCGCAACATCATAGAGGTTGCCTCTGTCGATTGCTTTTGCAGCTTCAATATATTTCTTTCCTCTTTTCATCTAAATAACCTCCTTGTGGTAATGCCGGGATAACCCTCCCACTTATTTGTTTACATTAAAATCGCTAGAAAATACCTCGCTTAGCCTTCAAAGAATCATCTGCTCCACTAAGCTCGTGGAATACCTCGCTAAGGTAGTTACGCTCGACTTAGCGCTCGAAAATACCTCGCTTAGTCTCGGTAACAGCATTCGCACTAAGCTCGTAGAATACCTCGCCAAGTGCTCTATGCTTCCACTTTCACACCCATGCTGCGGCAGGTGCCGGCTACCATGCTCATTGCTGCCTCTACTGTTGCAGCGTTAAGATCCGGCATCTTTGTCTCTGCGATCTCTCTCAACTGAGCCTGTGTGATCGTTGCAACCTTAGTCTTGTTCGGAACACCGGAACCTGACTTGATGTTGCATGCCTTTTTGATCAACACTGCTGCCGGCGGTGTCTTTGTGATGAAGCTGAAGCTTCTGTCACTGTAAACTGTAATAACTACAGGAATGATCAGATCTCCCTGGTCTGCAGTTCTTGCGTTAAACTGCTTCGTAAATTCAACGATATTCACACCGTGCTGACCAAGTGCAGGTCCAACCGGTGGTGCCGGTGTTGCCTTTCCGGCAGGAATCTGTAACTTAATGTAACCTTCTACTTTTTTTGCCATCTCAATTACCTCCTTGTGGTGATGTCGGGAAATATGGTCCCTCCCACTGTTTTTGATTCACCTTATACTGCTTATAACAGTTACAACTTTTTAACTTCTGCGAAACTGATCTCAACCGGTGTCTCACGGCCGAACAGTTCAACATTGATAGTAAGACTCTGCTTCTGCATATTCATAGACTGGATAGCTCCTACGGTGTCTGCCCATGCTCCGGCAATTACCTGAACCATATCGCCTTCTGCAAAATCAACCACCATATCTTCCCGCCTGATCCCAAGCGGCGCCATCTCTGCTTCCGTGAGCGGAACCGGCTTCGATCCAGGGCCTACGAATCCTGTCACACCTCTGGTATTACGAACCACATACCACGTATCATCGTTCATGATCATATGGATAAGTACATACCCGGGAAACATCTTCTTCTGTGCCGCCTTCTGGACTCCGTTCTTCAATTCCACGACGTCCTGCATCGGAACGCGGACCTCTAGGATCTGCTCTTCTAAGTGCCTGTTCTCAATCGTCTTATCAATGTTGGCTTTCACTTTGTTCTCATACCCGGAATAGGTATGCACCACGTACCATTTTGCCTCTGACATAAACTCACCTTTCTTGCCTGCAGATCATCAGTGCTATCTTACTAATAAATCCACTCCGTACTGGGCGATAAAATCAACGATCGCAATGATCAGCCCTAATATCACGGATACAGAAACAACCGCCGCCGTCTGTTTTGCTACTGTCATCTTGTCTGGCCAAATGATCTTCTTAAATTCTCTCTTAAGACCCTTGAACCAGCTTTTTTTCTGCGTCTTCTCGCTCATGACAACCACTCCTTTACGGCGACTACTTTGTTTCCTTGTGCAATGTGTGTGATTTGCAGAACTTGCAGTATTTCTTAGTCTCCATACGCTCAGGATGTGTTTTCTTATCCTTCGTCATGTTGTAGTTACGCTGCTTGCATTCTGTACATTCCAATGTGATTCTTGTACGCACAACTTCCACCTCGCTTTACGTTTTTCATTGACGTGTTACCTGGTAGCTTGCGAGGCTACCCAAAATTTAGGCATAAAAAAAAGACCTACTTCCATTCGCTAGGATAGTTTACCATGATTGGGAGAAAAAAGCAAGTCCTTTTCGCATATATTTAAAGCTATTTAAAGCATATTCAAAGAAAACCTTTACACAAAAATAACTTATTGCTATAATTTTTCATATAATTAATACTTTTTGACCTTTTGACCCCGGTATCATAATATAGCAATATAATATAGAAAGTTGAGGAACATATCATGATTTACCAAAATGTATTAGAAGCAATGGGACAGACTCCCATCATCCAGTTAAACCGCATGGTTGATACGGATTCCGCCCGTGTACTTGTAAAATTCGAAGGCCTGAACGTTGGCGGCTCCATCAAGACCCGGACGGCATACAATATGATCTGCAAGGCCGAAGAAGACGGCATATTGCAGAAGGATTCCATAATCGTAGAACCTACCAGCGGCAATCAGGGTATCGGACTTGCGCTGGTGGGCGCGGTAAAGGGTTACGAGACCGTCATCATCATGCCGGACTCCGTAAGCCAGGAGAGACGGCTCCTTGTAGAACACTACGGGGCGAAGGTCATTCTGGTCCATGACGCGGGAAATATCGGCGACTGCATCGAAGAATGCGTCCGTACTGCGAACCGGATGGCCGCTGAGAATCCGAAGGTATTCGTACCGCAGCAATTCGAGAACGAGGCTAATCCTATGGTTCACCGATACCATACCGGACTTGAGATCTTAGAGCAGGTAGCCGGCCCAATCCACGGATTCTGTTCAGGAATCGGAACCGGAGGAACCATCACCGGAATCGGAGAGACCTTAAAAGCGCTGAACCCTGACATTACCATCTGGGCAGTAGAACCGGAGAATGCGGCAATCCTTGCCGGCGGTACGGTCGGAACCCATATCCAGATGGGAATCGGCGACGGAGTTGTTCCCAAGGTACTGAACCGGCAGATATATGAGGATATCGCAATCATCACAGACGAGGAAGCCCTTCAGACCTCTAAGGATCTGGCAAGACTGGAAGGCCTGATGTGCGGGATCTCCAGCGGAACGAATGTGGCTGCCGCTATCCGGCTCGCTAAGAAGCTTGGCAAAGGCAAGACCGTAGTCACCCTGCTTCCTGATACCGCCGAGCGGTACTTCTCCACCCCTCTGTTTACGCAAAATTAACAAAAAGCACCGCCGCTGTACTGATTCCAGAACAACGGCGGCGCTTTTATATTGCCGCATGGGCAAAAGTCACACAATATTCGACGTTTCTTACTTCGTATTCAATAACTTCTCAATGCTCACCAGCTTCACGCTGAGAACGAAGATCTTAGAAGCCAGTTCAAGCTCTTCTACCGTCGGAAATGACGGCGCGATACGGATATTACAGTCCTTTGGATCCTTCCCGTAAGGATAAGTTGCACCGGCATCCGTCATGATAAGCCCTGCTTCTTTTGCCTTCGCAACGATAGCCTTCGCACATCCTTCCATAGAATCAAAGGAGATAAAATACCCTCCAAGCGGCTTCGTCCAGCTACCGATCCCAAGACCGCCAAGCTCCTTCTCCAGAACCTCGTTCACCTTCTCAAACTTCGGCCTGAGGATCGCGGCATGCTTTCTCATATGCTCATAGACTCCCAGCATATCTTTGAAATAACGCACATGGCGCAGCTGATTCAGCTTATCATGCCCGATGGTCTGGAACTTCATATATCGTCTCGCATCCTCCAGATTCCCTCTGGACGCGGCCAGCGCTGCGATTCCTGAACCAGGGAAGGATACCTTCGATGTGGAAATGAACTTCAGTACAATATCCGGATTGCCTACCTTAATGCATTCATTCAGCAGTTCCAGAACCACTACACGCTCATCGTCATACAGGTGATGGATAGAGTATGCATTGTCCCAGAAAATGCGGAAATCCTTCGCCGCCGGCTTTAATCTTGCAAATCTCCGAACAGTCTCGTCCGAATAAGAGATACCCGTCGGATTCGAATACTTCGGCACGCACCAGATTCCCTTGATCATATCGTCCTTTGCCACCAGTTCTTCTACCATATCCATATCCGGTCCGTTCTCGAGGAGCGGTACATTGATCATCTCGATCCCGAAGAACTCTGTGATCGCAAAATGGCGGTCATAACCCGGAACCGGGCAGAGGAACTTCACACGGTCCAGCTTGCCCCACGGCGTACTTCCCATAAAACCATGAGTCATAGCGCGGGATACCGTGTCAAACATTACATTAAGGCTGGAATTCCCATAGATAATGACACTTCGTTCCGGCACCTCCGACATATCAGCCAACAGCTTCCTGGCATCGCTGATTCCGTCAAGAACACCATAATTCCTACAGTCCAGACCGTCAGAACTCATCATATCCGATTCACTGGTCAGAACATCCATCATCCCGATCCCAATATCCAACTGAGCCTTAGACGGCTTACCGCGGGACATATCAAGATTCAGTCCCTTTTTCCTGATCTCTTCAAACTGCTTCTCAAGATCACTTTTCATATTCTTTAATTTATCTTTGCTCAACTTGCTGTACGGCGCCATATCGGAACTCCCTCCTGTATTCTTTATAATCGGCAGCATAATGCCATATGTTATTTTACGGATATTTACAGAAAATGTCAACCCCTTTTTGCATTTTCCAGATCATATACTTTCATTTTCACGCATCCGCTTCCGATTTAATCAGCAATCGCCATCCAGAAAATGCAACTTCATATCTATCTACTTGCATTTCAAACCCATTAAGTTATGCACCCGCTCCTATTGCTGTTCCACCAGTTCAAACTTAAGCATAACCGGATTATGATCGCTGTATCCAAAATCCGTATCAATATTCTCTGCTTCTGCCTTCACATTATCGGACACCAGGAACCCATCCACCACTGTCGTAAAATTAATCCCCTTAGTATAAGGAATATCCGCGCCGCGGCAGGTCGGTACGTCAAGTTCATTCTCTGCCTGAACGATGGCAATGCCCTCCGCCACCTCCTCCTGAGTCAGGATCGACACCCATGCAGGGAATTTCTGCTTTGAAGGGAAGCCCTCCGCTGCCGCCTCCCCCAGCGCATGGTTGAAATCTCCGCCCACGATCACATAATTCCCCGCCTGATACTCTTCTTCCATTACAGAATTCAGCAGTTCAAGCTGCTTAGCCCGAATCAGCCCTCCCTCATCATAAGCAGACATATGGCTGTTGATCAGCACCAGCTCGCGCCCATTGTCCGCCGGCAGACGCATAACGGCAAAGCATCTGTCCAGATCCGTGAACTTCGTGATAAAGCTGCCGTCCACCGGATAGCTTCGCCGCTCCGCCTCTGCAATCTGATACCGGCTGAAGTTCAACAGCCCCGCATCCACCGCACCGTGCGGATCTGAAAATGGATAGAACAGGTATGCGGAATGGAAATTATTTGCAAACACATTGCCGTAATCAGAAAATTCCTTCTTAAGCTCCTCCGCCTGGTTCACATGATAACTCCGGTCCGCATCCACATCCACTTCCTGCAGCAGAAGAAAATCCGCGTCCAGATTCTTAAGCTCCCGCACCGCTCCTTCCGTGTTCGCCTCCACCGACTCTCTGCTGACAGCCTTGCCGTATTCCCCGGCCGTCTCGGTTCCGTCCTCCATCTCTCCTGTATCCATGAAGAAGCTGTAATCCGGGCCGTATGCCCCAAAGCCGATGTTATACGTTACCGCCCTGTAGGTATCCCCAGCCTTCAATGTCTGCTCTGGATTATTCTCCGTCTTCAATGCTGTATGATCCTCTATCCGGTAATAATTCGCCTGCATGTAGATGACATAACCCGCTATACAGAGAATGAGCAGCAGAAACAGGCCTGCCAATACCTTTACCGCAGCAGGCACCCGCGCCCGCTCCGTTCCCGAATGCTCTTTCTGACCTGTCTGATTATCCTTCATTCTTCCCGCCTCCCGCTATCTTCGATCATGATCTGCTTCATTTGTATAAGTATACTTAGAATCCGCTCAAATAGCAACCGTTTTATGCGCTGTATGGAAACACATTATATTAAGGAAGCGATTGATGTATGAATCGCTCTCACTACGATATTGTCACATTCATTTTCTACATAACGCCATATCTCCTCACCGTCTTCATAGAACTCTCTTAAAAAATTCTTCACCATCTCCCGCATGTTCTCCTTAGCCTCTTCCTTTGAACACATTCCCAGTACGGCCTGTATCTTACTGCGGTCGCTCTCTGTCATGCCCTCGCTGTCAAACGGCTTCTTAAGCAGAATATGCCACATAACATCCGCAAGGACGATCCCGCAGAGATTCTCGAACATTTCCTCATATTCCCCGGAATACGCTCTCAACACGCCGGTCACATATGTGTCCGGGAATTTCCCCAGGAACCTCTGTTCAATACCGATGCACCGTATATATTCATAGACGGCGTCGATCCCCGCATATTCTCCCAGACTCCTAAGCACCGGGTAATCCAGCGTCAGTATCGTATTCTGAGGCTCATACCTGCTGTCGTACCATTTCAGAAATTCTGGAACCGCTTCCAGCGTCTCCTTCAAGGCAATATTTCCATAAGATTGAAAATGTTCAAGCAGCGCATGGTACATCTCCTTCATCGCCCTTACCTTCCTGTCTACAAGCTGGCATCCCAGCCGATACGCCTCCTTTGCCGCTGTCTTATTCTGAACCGCAAGCCCCGTCTTGCCGGCCTCCTCCGCAAGCGAATTGATCTCTGCCGGAGACGCCGCCTCGTACTCTTGAATACAATAGATTACGGCTTCCATCAGCTGATTAGCTTTCTCGTACGTTACAGACGTACTCTCGTATCCTGTATACCGCTCCGTAAGCTCTGCAACAATTGGAATCAATTCTTCCATCTCGTATCTCATTCTTCTTCTCCCTTTCGATCACTTCTAAATATTAAGTTTTGATTACTTGCTATTTGATACACTAATGCAGACAGTATACTAGCTCTGCAATTCTCTCAATGCTTCCAGATACAACTCCGGGTCCCATCTCTGTACTTCATCGAACTGGCTGTACTCCCCCCTTCCTTCCGTGCGTCTGTACCCGCGGTATCCGCTGCGCACAGCCTGGGAAAATATATCGAGACAGGTTCCTTCCAGATAATCCAGGTCACCGTAACAGACCGTCTCAAACTGTTCCTTCATAAAATGCACCAGCTCATTATCAGTAAGTTCATCCATGGTCTCATTCTTATAGAGATAGAATATCTCCTGGAGCCGGATCATAGTCTCCACATAATTGCTCTGACTGATGTAGCCGGAATCACAGAATTCATAGATAAGCTGCGGCAGTATGCCCTGACCGAATTCCACCCTCTTCTGCTCTCTCAGAGTATTCCTGCGCTCAGCCACTATAATCTGCGCATCTTCCGGTTTCAATATAAGCCCGTATCTCTGCGTATACTGATTGGTCTCCATAACTTTTCCCACCTGGGCCTGATCTGCCGCCAGTTCTAACCAGTTCCCTTTGCTCAAAGTACATTCCTCCTGATTCTTCTATGCAGGTTATCAGTTACTATTTGGATTTACGATTATAGCACCGCATTACCTCCCATACCAGTCTTGGATTTTTCCTGTTTTTGTGGTATAATAGTAACTGCAAAGAGGGTTGGAAATATAAATTTTCCGACCCTTTGTTCGTTTTGTACCTTAAATACCGTATATTTCGCTTTTATTCGTATAAAATTCGTAGTAAAATCTGGACATAAATTTATACAAATGGAGGGCAAAATCAATGACAAACAAAGGTACAAGAAAGAAGACAAATTACAAAAGCATCTACTACAATGAAGGCACAAAAAAATATGACGTCAAGTACAACTACAAAGAATATGACCCCATTTTACAAAAAAACAAATACAAAAGCCAATGGGTCTACAACTGCCTGTCCCTAAATGAAGCAAAAGAAGCGCTTGCAAAATTACAAATCGGAATCACCAAAACAGAAGATAAAGACATCACTCTTGCAAGCGCTTTTGAACTCTGGAAAAACAAAGCAATCACTCAGCAGTTCAGCGAGATGACTATAAACAGCACGGAACAGAACATGAAAGTTATCTACAAATATCTTCCTGCAAACACTAAATTAAAAGATATAACCGAACATGTTTATTATAATATGTTTGCAGAACTGAGACAGAAATATTCTGAAGAAACCGTGCATACTCTTAACAGTACATTTCGCAAACTGATAAAACTTACATACAAACGCGGACTGATCGCTGACAATTTCCTTCTAAAAGCAGACAATATAAAAACTGAACAGAAGAAAAATTATTATCTTCTGGGACACAAAGATTTTCAAAGAATCGATGATTATCTGGGCAATAAGCAAAGCAATCATAACGGCTATAATGCGTATCCCAGATTACAGTTTTTCTATAATGTTTTATACTACACAGGTGTCAGGCTGTCTGAATGTCTGGCATTGACCTGGAATGATTTTGAAGAATTCAGCTATCACACAAGAGAGGCGCCAAATCCGAATATACATTCCCCGTTTCCCGGCACAACGGCTTCTGACAGCAGTTATCTGTCCGGGATGCGGATCGCAGTAACCAAGTCAACCGGCCGTGTGAAAGACGAATCTGGAAAAGCCATCGTAAAAGGCCCCAAAAACAAGAAAAATCGTACAATTCCAATACCTAGCCATCTCGAGGCAATGTATCACAGAGAACACAGTAAACATATTGCCGGCGGCGGTGAAAACACGGACAGAATCTTTAACTATGTACACAGTTATTGTCTGACCAGGATCAAGGATACCTGCAAAATACTTGGTATCGAACCCTGTAACTGCCATGCATTCCGGCATACCTATATAAGTAATTTGATCAAAAGAAATGTTCCGATCACCGTGATCGAAAAGGTATCCGGCGACACCCAGGAAACAATATTCAAACGGTATTCTCACATGTTTGAACAGGATGAAATCATGGTGATAAGAGCCTTAGAAAATCTATAAAGTCTACAGCAAGGGCAGATATGCTCTTGTTTTTTATTTCTGTGAGCAGCAGGCTATTCGGCGCCAGCGCATGATTTTGCTTCCTATTTCCTCAAAAAATAGCAGCAGTTCAGACCACCTGTTCTGTTACATGCAAAAATCCATATAAAATCACTTCGCGATGGGATGTTGCATTTTGCCCCAACATCATGAAGCATTCGTATAAATTCGTATAAATTTCTAATTATTGTCCTGATAACCCATAAAAATCCACATATTTTCGCCGCATATGACAATTCGATGTGGAAGATACTCCCGAAACCAGGAAGGAAGGCCTCTTCATTACATACAAGGGCAAGGAATACCAGTAC